>Ga0075424_100000094_pt1 | contig 52077 bp, 41 predicted proteins | sample SoiMethybrSBSTD3_FD_75301 | JGI IMG/M metagenome (GOLD analysis project Ga0075424, IMG submission 75301) | Bulk soil microbial communities from a Populus tree surrounding site in Tennessee, USA - Soil MetaG P. TD hybrid SBSTD3 | ecosystem: Environmental > Terrestrial > Soil > Tree plantation...
TTCGTGACGTGCGTGTAGATCATCGTCGTCTCGACGCTCGCATGACCGAGGAGCTCCTGGACGGTGCGGATGTCCTGGCCGCCTTGCAGCAAGTGCGTCGCGAAAGAATGCCGAAGCGTATGGCAGCTCACGTGCTTGGCGATACCGGCCGCGCGCGCGGCCTCCTTGACCCCGCGGATCAGGAAGTTCTCGTACACATGGTGGCGACGGATCGCGCCCGTGCGAGGGTCGACCGACAGCTTGTGCGACGGAAAGACAAACTTCCAACCCCACTCCCAAGGCGCCCGCGGGTACTTGCGTGCGAGCGCGTCGGGCAACTCCACGTCGCCGTGCCCGCGTGCCAGGTCGCGATCATGCAGCTTGCGCACCCGCTCGAGGTGCAGCTTCAGCGGCTGTGCGAGCGCAGCCGGGAGCATGGTCACCCGGTCCTTTGCTCCTTTGCCGTCGCGCACCACGATCTGCCCGTAGCCGAAATCGATGTCCTTCACGCGCAACTTCAGGCACTCCCGCAGCCGCAGCCCGGAGCCGTAGAGCAGGTTCGCCATCAGCCACTTACTGCCGCGCATGCGCGCGAGAAGCCGCGTGACCTCGTCCTTGGTGAGAACAGTCGGCACCCGCACCGGCCTCTTGGCGCGATCGAGCTCCTCGAGCCACGGCAACGGCGTGCCGAGCACCTCCCTGTATAGGAAGAGCAATGCCGAGAGCGCCTGGTTCTGCGTCGCCGCCGCGACCCTGCGCTCGCGGCTGAGGTGATTGAGGAACGCCGTCACCTCCTCGGCACCCATGCCGGCGGGATGGCGCTTCCCGGAAAAGTAGATAAACCGCTTGATCCAATGCGCGTACGTCTCCTCCGTCCGGTGGCTGTAATGGCGCCTTCGCACCGCATCGCGCACCCGTTCCAGCAGTCGCGGCGCCTTAGGCGCGGGGGAGTTAGGGAGCGCATCGTCCATAGGAGCGTTACATCCGTGGTCGGAATTGCTTGCAGGGTGGCTTCAGGCGTAACGTGTTGACGCATCGAATGGATGACAGCGCAGAATCCGTCAAACACGACTTGCAAACCGACCTGTCAACTAAAAAGTCAACCAATTCACGTTAGAGCGCATGAACCCGTCGGCGCGCACGCCGCAGTAATCCTCAGCCGGCAATGCGAAGCCTCATGATCTCAAAAGGAGGAAGGGCATGATGGGTGTCAGCGTTCCTGTCGCAGCGACGACCGCTTTCCTCTTGTGCGCTTCCGCATCGGCTGCGGCTGCGGATTACACCGGCTTCTGGAAGATGAATTGCGCCGATTCTTCCGGCGTCAGCATCAAGCCTGACGTCGACAAGACGTACTCGTTATCTTGGTGCATGCCCTGGGGATGTCAGAAGTGGCGACCAAACTCCAGGATCGACGGTGACCCGGCCTTCCGCATCATCGACGCGGAGACTCTGGAGGCAAGGCCGGACGAAAAGCAACCGTGGCGACGCTACAAGAAGTGCACGACCGAGACCAATCCGAAGCTCGAGCTCGCCGAGCCGCCCCTTCCGACCAAGTCCGGGTTTACGCAGCCCAATCCCCTGTGGTTCGGGGCCTGGAAGAGTCAGGACGGCACAGCGTCGATCACAATATCTCCAGCCACGATGGTTCACACCTTCCAGGAAAAAGGGCCCGACGGCAGCCTGCGCAGTAGGACCTTTGAATTCCGCTGGAGCGACTTCACTGGCGGTGAAGGCGAAGATTTTGGCTACAGCGAAGAGCGCACCTCACCCGACAAGATTGCAGAGCGCTTCGAGGCTGCTGCCCGCCAGTTCGAGCAAGACCCGACGGACTTTGCAATCAGCGACCCGGCGACGTCGCGACGGGCAATCGCCGCCATCTCCCCCGGGGTTTACCGGGTTCTGTGGAGCTACGGGGGAGGTGATTGCTATGGCTGGGAATACATTCTCGACCACGACCGCATGCTGGAAACCAGCGAGTGCAATTACGGCTTCAACGTCAAACTCTACAACCGCGCGACCTCGCGCTGAGCCATGCGGGTGCGCAGGTGGGAGAAGCCATGCGCTCTAACAGCGCGTTGATGCCCGACGCCTTCAGCTCGCTGCGCTGCGCTTGCGGCGCGGCAAAACGCGAACGTTAGGCGGCATGAGACAGAGCGCACGCTGATGCATCGAACATTGTTCGCAAGAAGCTTTACCCCTCTCCGCATCCTAGGAGTGCTCTGTGTCGCGGCTCTTTTCGTCACGCCGACCTCAGTTTCGGCTTCGTGCGACAAGGACCCAGAGTGTGATGACGTCTCCGCATGGGCCGTCTTCACACGGATCGCCCTAAGGCAATCTGTCTCGGGCTCTAACGAAGCGATCGAGTGGGTGGGCTTGTTCGACCACAAGACCCTTGATGTTTCCATAGACGTAGCTACGCACGGCAGCAAGGATCCGATGGCGGGAACTGTCGGTTTGGTCGGCGGCCAAGTGATGCTGACCAAAGGACTCAAGCTCCAGCCCGGCTACGAGATCGATGCTCTCGATGCGCCGGTTCTCAGCATGAGGCTGGTGATGATCCTGCTGAAACGAGTATTCCCGAAAGGTCCTGACCAAATTGTGGGATCAATAGCCGTTGACCAAACGGGCCGGGTGGGCATCAAGTACGCAACTCCGAGCGCGAGCGGTTACATCGCCGCACCATGGCACGTAAAAGGGAAGGTGAGCAGACTCGCGGACGGCACACTGCCGTTCGAGCTGATGCTTTCCTTTCCATTGCCTCAGCAGGACAAGCAAACCAGCAGCCTCACCATCACCATGAAAGGCGAGTTTGCCGTGCTTGGTCGACCTGTCTTCCGCGACACTGATTCACTGGACGGATGGACAACCTACGGACTCGGCCCTCAGAAAACCAAGCAGGGCAGCAACACCATCTTGGACTACGGCGCAAAGCCGCAGGGAGACACACGGTATCGAACCATTGGTGACATCCGCGCCTTCATAGCTGCGGAGAACCATCCTGGCGTCAAGGATGCAACTAAGGACTTCACAGGTTTCTGGAAGAAGAAGTGCGATGAACCCTTTGGATTTCAAATCAAGCACTATGGTGACGAAGGCAAGTACTCCATTGTCTTTTGCGGTCCGGGCGGTTGTGGTGACCCCTCGCAGAGTCGCCTCACGTTTATCACAGGTGATAAGAGGTATGAAGTCGTCAGCGACGGCGAGCTGATGCAGATCGCCCGCTCCGGAGACCGCGAAACGTATTACCGCTGCACCAAGGACACGAATCCTGTGCTGAGGTACCGGTAATGGGCGAAACCGCGACTTATTCGGCATCCATGCCGCCTAACAGCACGCCGCACCGGACGCGCGCGCGAGCTTTGCCTTTCTTCAATCACCGTGCCGCGCGCGCCGGTGAGCGTGGACGTTAGCCGCCCGCCACAGAGCACGACGTTAGCCGAGCAGACGTGAGATGCTGGACGGGGCGAACGCACATTCATCGCAGGGATCATCATGCAAACGAGGCTAACCGAGTCTTTCGGAATTCCGTATCCGGTCATATGTGCCCCGATGGCTTTCGCGACCGGCGGTCGCCTGGCAGCCGCCGTCTCGCGCGCCGGGGGGCTCGGCATCGTCGCCGGGGGATTTGCCGGTACTCTCCGCGGCGAACCCGATCTGCGCCAGGAGTTGGCCCATGTCCAGGGTCAGAAATTCGGTGTCGGGTTCATTACATGGGCTTTGGCACGAGCGCCAAACATGCTGGAGGTGGCACTCAATCATTCGCCCCATTGCGTGTTCCTCTCCTTCGGCGATCCCAGAGTTTTCGCTGAGCAGGTTCGCAGCAGCGGCGCCAAGCTAATCTGCCAGGTGCAGTGCCTTCGGCATGTGGATCAGGCACTAGAAGCAGGAGCAGCAGCCATCGTCGCTCAGGGAAGCGAGGCAGGCGGCCATGGCGCCGAGCGGTCGACGCTACCGTTCGTCCCCGAAGTGGCCGATTACTTGGCGCGGCATTCGCCCGCAACTCTGCTCATTGCGGCCGGCGGTATTGCCGATGGTCGCGGACTCGCCGCGGCGCTGATGCTTGGTGCTGACGGTGTGCTCGTTGGCACGCGCTTCTGGGCATCGGCAGAAGCTCTAACCCCTAAAGGCGCAACTGACCGTGCAATGCAGGCAACCGGCGACGACACGGTTCGCTCAAAAGCCTTTGATGCGGTTCGCGGAGTGCCCTGGCCCGATGAATTTTCGTTTCGGGTGGTCAAGAACGCCTTCACCCAGCAGTGGGCTCACCGCGAGGCGGAGGCAGCAGCAGCCTTCGGCAGCCTGGCGGCGGCGTACGGTGAGGCCAGGGCGCGACAAGACTTCGACATCTTGCCCATTGTTGCAGGTGAGTGCGTCGGCATCATTCACGACCGCGCACCTGCAGCACGCATCGTCGAAGCCATGGTGTCTGAGGCAAGCGCATTCCTGAGCCTCGGCAGCATGCTTGATTTTAGGAACAGAACGGCTAACCCTGCGTCGCACCGGACCGGCGCAGGCGCCGACCGATGAACGCGACGTTAGCGCCCGGCCGCGCTAGGACTTCTTCGCCTTCAGCTCCTCCACCCTGCGGCGCGCCTGCTCGGCGAAGGCGCCGTGCGGGAACTGCTCGATGTAGAGCGCGACCTCGTCGGGGTCGTCGCTCTCCTTGACCCCGTCCCACAGCTCCTTCTCGGCCTCGGTCGGGCCTTGCGGGCGCGGCGGCGCGAGGCCGCCGGTCTTGGGCGGCTGGTAGGGCGCTTCGCCGGGCGCTTCGGGCGGCTTGCCCTTGGCGATGCGCTCCAGCGCTTCCGCAAAGGCGCGCGCGGTGGGATAGCGTTTGTCCGGCTCCTTGGCCAGCGCGCGCGCGACGACGCGATCGATGTCCGGCGGAATCTGCACCAGCGTGGACGGCCACGCCGGCTCCTCCTGGATGATCTTCGCCGCCAGCGCAAAGCCGGTGCCCTCGAAGGGCTTCTTCCCGGTGAGCATCTGGTAGAACAGGATGCCCGCCGAGAAGATGTCGGTCCGCCGGTCGATCGTCTGCCCCTGGATCTGCTCGGGCGACATGTACGAGGGGGTGCCTATCACCGCGCCGGCGCGCGTCGCCTCGCCCGGGTCGGCGCCGGGTTCGTTGACGCGCGCTACGCCGAAGTCGGCGAGCTTGGCGTGGCCGCGCGTGTCCAGCATCACGTTCGCCGGCTTGATGTCGCGGTGGATCACCCCGGCTTCGTGCGCAAAGTGCAGCGCGTCGAGCAGCTGGCCCATCAGGCTGAAAATGGTCTTGAGGTCGAAGCCCTGGCCGGCATCGAAGCGGTCCTTGAGCTCCTTGCCCTCGATGTACTCCATGACGATGTAGGCGAGGTCGCCCTCGGTGCCGAAGTCGTAGACCTGGACGATGTTGGCGTGGTTGATGCGGGCGACGGCGCGCACCTCGCGCTTGAAGCGCATCTCGTAGTGCTTGGCGGTCGCCTCGTCCAGGCCGCGCGTGAGGATGGTCTTGATCGCGACCCGCCGGTTGAGCTGCGGGTCGAGCCCGTCGTACACCAGGCCCATCGCGCCTTTGCCGAGCACGCCCTTGATCTGGTAGCGCCCGAGCGTTTTCAGCTCGCTCATTTCACCCGTACTTGCGTAAATCCTCGATGACCTTGCCGTCGTTCGGCAGTGTCCCCGATGCGACCAGCTCGACCTCGCCGCGCAGCTTGGTGACGTCCCGAATCGACGCCACGATGGCGTCCTTCAGCCCGGATGGCGAGCCAGAAATTTCACACTTGAGCGTCATCCGGTCGTTGCCGGCCTCGCCCTCGACCACCAGGCGCGCGCGCACCACCCCGGGATGCCGGCGCACGATCTCGTTCACTTGGCGCGGGGTGACGAACATGGCGCGCACCTTGGTGCTCTGGTCGGCGCGGCCCATCCAGCCCTTGATGCGCACGTTGGTGCGGCCGCACGGGCTCTTGCCGGGCAACACCGCCGACAAGTCACCGGTGGCGAAGCGGATCAGCGGGTAGTCCTTGTTGAAGCTGGTGATCACCACTTCGCCGACCTCGCCCGGCGCGACCGGGTCGCCGCTGCCCGGGCGCACGATCTCGAGCAGCAGCGCCTCCTCGAGGATCATGCCCTCGGTCGGCGCCCCATCCGGGCCGAGCGATTCATAGGCGATGACGCCGAGGTCGGCGCTGCCGTACATCTGCGTCACGGCGATTCCGCGCTCTCCGAGATTTTTTCTGAGCAGTGGCGGCAGATATTCCGCGCCGACCTGCGCGCGCTTCAGGCAGGTGATGTCGGCCTTGATCTCGTCGGCCTTCTCCACGACCAGCTTGAGGAATGACGGGGTGCCGACATACCCGGTCACGCCGAGATCGCGGATCGCCGCCACCTGCATTTCGCTCTGGCCGGTACCGGCCGGGACCACCGTGCAGCCGAGCGCGAGCGCGCCCGACTCGAGCATCGAGCCGGCCGGCGTGAAGTGGTAGGCGAAAGTGTTGATCACGCGGTCGCCGGCGCGAAACCCGCCGGCGAAGAGGCCGCGCGCGGCGCGCCACCAGTCGCGCCCGCGGCCTTCCAGGTCGTAGGTCGGCCCGGGCGAGACGAAGAGCTTGGCGAGCTTCTCGACCGGCGTGGCGTTCAGGCCGCCCAGCGGAGGCATCTCCTTCTGCAGGGACGAAAGGTCAGACTTGCGCGTGACCGGGAGACCTGCGAGCGCCCTGCGCGAGTTGACCTTCGCGGCCTTGACGCCCTTCAGGATGCGCGCGAAGCCGGGCGCGTTCTTCTGCGCGTGCGCGACGAGCTTGGGCAGCGCGGCCATCAAGGCCTTCTCGCGTGCCGCGGGAGCGCGCGCCTCCAGCTTGTCGTAGTGTTTCAAAGCCAACGCTTGCGGCGGCGGTAGGACTTCACGTCGCGGAAGCTCTTGCGGCCCCCGGTCGAGAAGCCGAGGTAGAACTCCTTCACGTCCTCGTTCTGCGCGAGCGCAGCGGCCTCACCGTCCATTACCACCCGGCCGTTCTCCAGGATGTAGCCGTAGTCGGCGTAGCGCAGCGCGATATGGGTGTTCTGCTCGGCGAGCAGAAAGCTCACCTTCTCCTTGCGGTTCAGCTCCCTGACGATCTCGAAGATCTCCTCGACCAGCTGCGGCGCGAGCCCCATCGACGGCTCGTCGAGCAAAATGGTCTGCGGCCGGGCCATCAGCGCGCGGCCGATCGCCGTCATCTGCTGCTCGCCGCCCGAGGTATAGCCCGCCTGGGAGTGGCGCCGCTCCTTGAGGCGCGGGAAGTAACCGTAGACCATCTCCAGCTCCTCGCGCACGCCCGCGCCGCGCATCCTCAATGCCGAGCCGCGCGTATAGGCGCCGGCGAGCAGGTTCTCCTCGACCGTAAGGTGCTGGAAGCAGTGCCGCCCCTCCATCACCTGGCAGATGCCGCGCTTGACCAGCTCCGCGGGATTGAGCCGGTCGATGCGCTGCCCCTTGTAGAGGATCTGGCCCTTGGTGACATCGCCGCGCTCGGCGCGCAGCAGATTCGAGATCGCCTTGAGCGTGGTCGTCTTGCCGGCGCCGTTGGCGCCGAGCAGCGCCACGATCTGCCCCTCCTGCACGTCGAGCGACACGCCCCTCAGGACGAGGATCACGTGGTCGTAGATGACCTCGATGTTCTGGATCGCCAGCAGGGCCTGCGTGGCCATTTGCGTTCCCTAGAAAAAAGAACGGCGGACCCGCAGCCCGCCGTTCTTTCGACCGCGGAAGGCGGCTACATCGAGTCCTTCCCGCAATCGCGCGGCTGAATGCTTTTTTCCTTCGCGTACTGCGCCGCGTCGGCCTCGACCTTGGCGCGCACCAGCTTGCGATCGGGCTCCATCCAGTCGGTGAGCACTTTCCACTTGGTGCCGTCCCATTGCTGGAACTTGACCAGGCCCGAGCCTTCGTGGTCCATGCACGACACCTTGAGCGGCGGCATCAGGCCGACCGCGCCCAGCTCCTTCAGGCGCTTGTCGTCGATGTTCAGGTGCTCGATGCCCCAGCGCATCTGCTCGCCGGTGATCGGCTTGCCCTTGCCGAACTTGGCCTGGGCGTTGCGGATGGCCTCGGCGGTGACGATGCCGGCGACTACGCCACGCGTGTGATAGATCGAGCCGAAGCGTGACTTGTCCTCGAACTCGCCCTTGCCTTTGTCGTAGACGAACTTCTTGATGTCCTTCATCACCGGGAAGTCCGAGCCGGGCAGGTTGAACCCCGCCGAGATGTAGCCCTTGGCCGCGGAGCCTGCCGGGAGGACGTCTTCTTCGGCGCCGGACCACCATACGCCGACGATCTTGTCGCGCGGGTAGCCGATCTTGGCCGCGGCCTTGAGCGCGGTCGGATTCATCACGCCCCAGCCCCACAGGATGACCCAGTCGGGCTTGATCTGGCGCACCTGCAGCCACTGCGCCTGCTGCTCGTTGCCCGGATGCGGCACGGCGATGGTGGTGAGCTCGTAGCCGTACTGCTTGGCCATGTCGGTGAGGATCGGGATCGGCTCCTTGCCGTAGGCCGAGTCGTGGTAGACGAGCACCAGCTTCTTGCCCTTCCACTTGTCCATGCCGCCCATCTTCTGGCCCATGTACTTGACCATCACGGTGGCCTGCGACCAGTAAGTGGTGATCAGCGGGAAGACGTACGGGAAGACGCGGCCGTCGGCAGCGGAAGTGCGGCCGTAGCCCATCGAGATGATCGGGATCCGGTCGGCGGTCGCCTTCTCGATCAGCGAGTAGGTGATGCCGGTCGAGAGCGGGTGGATCACGGTCGCGCCGGTCGGGCCCTTGTTCTTCGAGCGCTCGTAGCACTCGACGCCGCGCGCGTTGTTGTACTCGGTCTCGCACTTCTCCCAGGTGAGCTTGACGCCGTTGATGCCGCCGTCGCGCTCGTTGAGCATCTGCATGTAGTCGATGATGCCGCCGCCGAAGCCCGAGCCGCCCGGTGCGTAGGGACCGACCCAGTAGAAGTTGGTCGGGATGAATTGCTCGTTCTGTGCGCTTGCAGCGCCCGCGAACGCCAGCGCGGCGAGCGCAGTAACAGCGATAGTCCGTTTCATTGCAGTCCTCCTCCTAAAGGCCTGATCCGAATAGCGGAACGGGCAGTATACCCATTAATGCGGAAATGGCCATAGGCGCAGCTTCTCCTTGGTGATCTGCCAGAGGCGCGCCAGCCCGTTGGGCTCGACGATCAGGAAAAAGATGATCAGGCCGCCGAAGATGATGGCTTCGCTGTTCGACACCACGGCGTGCGGCAGCTCGATGCCGAGCGCGTTCTCGAGCCACCTCGAGGCGAGGTTGAGGAAGATCGGGAACAGCGTGATGAACCCCGCGCCGAGGAACGAGCCGAGAATGGAGCCCGCCCCGCCGATGATCACCATGAACAGCACGCGGAACGAGAGATCGAGCGTGAAGGCCTCGGGCTCGACGGTGCCGAGGTAGGTGTAGGCGTAGAGCGCGCCGGCAACGCCGCAGTAGAACGAGCTGATGGCGAAGGCGAGCAGCTTGGTCTTCATCATCGGGATGCCGACCACGCTCGCCGCGACGTCCATGTCGCGTATCGCCATGAAGGCGCGGCCGGTCTCGCTCCGCATCAGGTTCTTCGCCGCGAGCGCCATCACGGCAACGATCGCGAGCGTCAGCAGGTACTTCGCCGCCGGCGTATCGACGCCGTAGCCGAGCATCTCGATCCGCTGCGCGGTGATCACGCCCGAGGAGCTGTGGTTGGAGAACCAGCCGACCCGGTTGAGCGCCCAGAGCACGAAGAACTGGCAGGCGAGCGTCGCCACCGCGAGGTACAGGCCCTTGATGCGCAGGCTCGGCAGGCCGAAGACGATGCCGACCGCCGCCGCGCACAGCCCGCCGATCACGAACGCGCCGAGGATCGGCATGTGCGGGATGCGCAGCATCGCGTTATAGGTCATGAACGCGCCGACGCCCATGAAGGCGGCGGTGCCGAGCGAAAGCTGCCCGGCATAGCCGGTGAGGATGTTGAGGCCGAGCGTGGCGAGCGCGAGGATGAGGAAGGGCGTGATCAGCGCGGAGAGCCAGTACTGGTCGCCCACCAGCGGCACGACCACGAACGCCACTACGAGGAGCGCCAGCACGCCGATCCGGTCCTGCAGGATCGGGAAGATCTGCTGGTCCTGCGAGTAGGTCGACTTGAACTGGCCGGCTTCGCGGTAGAGCATGCCTAGACCCGGTCGATGTGTTTCTCGCCGAACAGGCCTTCCGGCCTGACCAGGAGGAAGAGCAGCGCGACGATGTAGGCGAACCAGCTCTCGATGCCGCCGCCGACGTAGGGGCCAAGGTACACCTCGGCCACCTTCTCGCTCGCGCCGATGATCAGCCCGCCGACGATGGCGCCGAGGATCGACTCGAAGCCGCCGAGGATCAGCACCGGCAGCGCCTTGAGCGCAGTGAAGGTCAGCGCGTACTGCACGCCATTCCTGACGCCCCACATCAGCCCGGCCACCAGCGCGACGAAGCCGGCCGTCGCCCAGACGATCGCCCAGATGTGCTGCAGCGGGATGCCGACGGCGAGCGCCGCCTGGTGGTCGTCGGCCACCGCGCGCAGCGCGCGCCCGATGCGCGTCTTCTGGAACAGCACCGCCAGCACCGCCACCAGCACGCCGGCGACGAACGCGGCGAAGAGATCGAACTGGCTGATGTTGATGTTCCACTTCTGCGACAGCCACTCGATCGGCACGTCGGGAATGCCCAGCTCGAGGCCGTGCGGCTGCGAGCCCCACATCAGCTGCGACACGCCCTCGAGCACGAAGGTGAGGCCGATGGTCGCCATGAGCAGCGTGATCGGCGGCTGGTTGACCAGCGGCCGCAGCACGATGCGTTCGATGACGATGCCGAGCACGATCATGGCGAGGAAGGTGACCGCGAGCGCGAGCCACAGGTTCCAGCCGCGCTCGGTGAGCGAGACGAAAGTAAGCGCGGCGAAGAACACCATCGAGCCCTGCGCGAAATTGAACACGCCCGAGGCCTTGTAGATCAGCACGAAGCCGAGGGCGACGAGCGCGTACATCACCCCCGCCAGCAGCCCGCCTGCCACCACCTCGATGAAGAAGGTCATGCGTGCGCCACGCCGAGGTAGGCGTCGACGACCGCCTTGTTGTTCTTGATGTCTTCGGGAATCCCATCGGCGATCTTGCGGCCGTAGTCGAGCACCACCACCCGGTCGGAGATGTCCATCACCACGCCCATGTCGTGCTCGATCAGCACCAGGGTCGTGCCGAAGTGGTCGTTGACGTCGAGCACGAAGCGGCACATGTCGCGCTTTTCCTCGAGGTTCATGCCGGCCATCGGCTCGTCCAGCAGCAGGAGCTCGGGCTGCGCGGCGAGCGCACGCCCCAGCTCGACGCGCTTCTGCAGCCCGTAGGGCAGCCGGCCCACCGGGGTTCGCCGGATGTGCTGGATCTCGAGGAAGTCGATGATCTCCTCGACCGCGCGGCGGTGCTCGATCTCCTCGCGCCGCGCCGCTCCGATCCACAGCGCCTGCTGCAGGAAGTTGCAGCGCATCTTCAGGTTGCGCCCGGTCATGATGTTGTCGAGCACGCTCATGCCCTTGAAGAGCGCGATGTTCTGGAAGGTGCGCGCGATGCCCATGGAGGCCGCCTCGTGCGAATCCATGTCTGCAAAGACTTTTTGCTTGAAGGTGATTTTCCCCTTCTGCGGGTGATAGACGCCGTTCAGCACGTTGAGCATCGAGCTCTTGCCGGCGCCGTTCGGGCCGATGATGGCGCGCACCTCGTGGGCGCGCACGTCGAACGAGACGTCGTTCAGCGCCCTCACGCCGCCGAAGGCGAGGGACACGCCCTCGACGGAGAGCAGCACCTCGCCGATGCGGCGCGCGCTCAGGCGGCCCGCCGCGCCGCGTCGGCGCCGAAGGTCCTCGCGTCGGCGATCTTCAGGTCGGCAGAGATCTTGCCGGTGCGCCCGTCCTCGTAGCGCACCTGTGCTTCGACGTGCACGGCTGCGCTGCCGTCATACAGCGCGGCGACAAGCGGCGCGTACTTCTCGCCGATGAAGCGCCGGCGCACCTTGCGCGTGCGCGTCAGCTCCTCGTCGTCGGCGTCGAGCTGCTTGTGCAGGATCAGGAAGCGCGCGATCTGCGAGCCGGCGATCTCGCGCTCGCGCGAGAGGTCGGCGTTCACCTTCTCGACGCACTCGCGCACCAGCGCATAGACCTCCTCGCGCGAGGCGAGGTCGACGTAGCCCGAATACGGCAGGTTGCGCTTCTCGGCCCAGTTGCCCACCGCCTCCATGTCGATGTTGACGAAGGCGCACACCTTGTCGCGGCCGTGGCCGAAGCAGACCGCCTCGTTGATGTAGGGGAAGAACTTGAGCTTGTTCTCGAGGTACTTGGGGGCGAAGAGGGTGCCGTCGGAGAGCGCGCCGACATCCTTAGCGCGATCGATGATCTTCAGGTGCCCATCGGCGTCGATGTAGCCGGCGTCGCCGGTGTGGAACCAGCCCTCGGCGTCCTTGGCCTCGGCGGTGGCCTGCGGGTTCTTGTAGTACTCCTTGAAGATGCCGGGCGAGCGGATCAGGAGCTCGCGCTCGGAGGTGAACCTGAGCTCCACGCCGGGCACCGCCGGCCCGACGGTGTCGGGCTTCACCCTGTCGTTGGGCTGGATGCTGACGAAAACGCTGGTCTCGGTCGAGCCGTAGAGCTGCTTGAGGTTCACGCCGATCGAGCGGTAGAAGACGAAGAGATCCGGGCCGATCGCCTCGCCGCCGGTGTAGGCGATGCGGATCCGGCTCATGCCGAGCACGTTCCTGAGCGGGCCGTAGACCAGCAGGTCGCCAAGGGAGTACTGCAGCCGGTCCCACAGGCCGACCGGCTTGCCTTCCATGATGCGCTCGCCGACGCGGCGCGCGAGGCCCATGAAGTAGTGGTAGAGCGCGCGCTTGGGCGCGGCGGCGTCGTCCATCCGCACCGAGACCTGCGTGAGCAGCGCCTCGAAGATGCGCGGCGGGGCGAAGTAATAGCTCGGCCCGATGTCGCGCATGTCGGTGGTCACCGTCTCTGCGGACTCCGGGCAGCAGATGCAGTAGCCGGCGACCAGCGGCTGCGCATAGGAGAAGATGTTCTGCCCGATCCAGGCCGGCGGCATGAAGGCGAGCACCACGTCGCGGTCGGTGATGCCCTCCCACTCCGCGACCACGCGCGAGCGCTCGATCAGGTTGGTATAGGTCAGCACCACGCCCTTGGGCACCCCGGTGGTGCCCGAGGTGAAGAAGAGCGCCGCGGTGTCTTCGCCGCTGCCCTTGGCGATCTCGGCGTCGAGGAACGCGGGCTCGCGCCGGTAGGCTTCGCGCCCGCGCTCCAGCAGCTGCTCATAGCTCATTAGCTCGGGCGCGTCGTAGTGGCGCAGGCCGCGCGGGTCGTCGTAGTAGATGCGCTTCAGGCTCGGGCACTGCGGCAGGATCTCGAGCAGCTTGTCGACCTGCTCCTGGTCCTCGGCGAGCGCGTACGCGATCTCGGCGTTGCGAATCGGGAACGCCATCTCGGTCGCGACCGCGTCCTGGTAGAGCGGCACCGGGATCGCGCCCAGGCACTGTGCGGCGGCGATGCCGGCGTAGATGCGCGGGCGGTTGGCGCCGATGAGCGCGAAGTGCGCGCCGCGCTCGAGGCCTTCCGCGGCCAGGCCGCAGGCAAGGCTGCGCACCTCGTCGGCGAAGTCGCGCCAGGTCCAGGTCTGCCAGATGCCGAGGTCTTTCTCGCGGATCGCGGGACGATCGCCCCGCGCTCGCGCGTGGTGCATCAGCAGCTTCGGGAACGTGTCCAGCCCCTCGATGCTCGGGTTCATCGAGCTCCTCCTACAGGCTTAAGCCGGCGGATTCTTGCACAAAATCCGCTAGAGTACGGCGCAATGAAAGGCACCGGGCACTGGGTCCGCAAGGGCGACGTCAAGCTTTTTCTCTGGAACAAGCCGCGCCAGGGCGACGCGCGCGGCACCATCCTCTTCGTGCACGGCTCGTCGATGGCGTCGCAGCCGACCTTCGACCTGGACGTGCCCGGCCGGCCGCACTCCTCGGCGATGGAATGGTTCGCCGAGCGCGGCTTCGACACCTGGACGATGGACAACGAGGGCTACGGCCGCTCCGACAAGTCGCGGCCAATCAACTGCGACATTGCGAACGGCGCCGACGACCTCGCCGCGGCGGCGAAATACATCGACCAGAAGCTTCTCGTCTACGGCATCTCGTCGGGCGCCCTCAAGGCGGCGCTCTTCGCCCAGCGCCACCCCGAGCACGTGGCTCGCCTCGCGCTCGACGCCTTCGTCTGGACCGGCGAGGGCAGCCCGACGCTCGAGCAGCGCCGCAAGCGCCTGCCCGAATTCCAGGCGAAGCACCGCCGGCCCATCGACCGCGCCTTCGTGCACAGCATCTTCGAGCGCGACCATCCCGGCACCGCCGACAAGGCGACGATCGAGGCCTTCGCCGACGCCATCCTCAAGCTCGACGACTCGGTGCCGACCGGCACCTACGTCGACATGTGCTCGAAGCTGCCGCTCGTCGACCCGCTGAAGATCGACGTGCCGACGCTCATCATGCGCGGCGAGTTCGACGGCATCGCCTCGATCGACGACCTGATCGAGTTCTACCGGCGCCTGCCCAATCCCGACAAGCAGTTCGCGGTCATGGCCGGCATCTCGCACGCCAGCTTCCAGCAAAAGAACTACCTGACCGTCTACCACATCCTGCACGCGTTCTTTTCCCAACCCGAGCCGGTCTACCGCGCATGAAACGCTTCGTCCTCCTCGTGCTTCTCGCGGCGAGCGCCGCTCTCGCCCAGGACTACCCGAACCGCCCGGTGCGCATCGTCGTGCCGCTTTCGCCCGGCGGCTTCGCCGACACGCCGGCGCGCCTCCTCGCGCCGCGCCTGTCGGCGCAGCTCGGCAGGCAGTTCTTCGTCGAGAACCGGCCCGGCGCGGGCGGCACCATCGGCTGGGATTTCGTCGCGAAGTCGCCGCCCGACGGCTACACGCTCGCCATCACCGGCAGCACTCATCTGATCAGCTCGCACCTCTACAAGAAGCTGCAGTACGACGCCTTCAAGGACTTCACGCACATCAGCATGATGGCCTCGGGCCCCTACGTGCTGGTGGTCAATCCGCAGAAGGTGCCCGCCGCTTCGGTGCGCGAGCTGATCGCCGCGGCGAAGGCGCAACCGGGCGCGATCGACTACGCGAGCTCGGGCAACGGCAGCTCGCAGCACCTGGTCGGCGCGTTGTTCAACTCGATGGCGGGCGTGCAGCTCAACCACGTGCCCTACAAGGGCAGCGGGCCTGCGATGCAGGACCTGCTCGGCGGCCAGGTCGGCGTGTCTTTCGCCGGCGTTCCCAATGTGCTCGGCCATGTCAGGGCGGGCAGGCTCAAGGCACTGGCGGTGACCACGCCCAGGCGCTGGGTTGAGCTGCCCGACGTGCCGACGATGGCCGAGGCCGGCGTGCCCGGCTATGAGGCGACCCTGTGGCTCAGCATTTCCGGCCCGGCGGGAATGCCGAAGGACATCGTCCAGCGCCTCTACAGCGAGATCGCCAAGGCGCTGAAGGATCCGGACCTGCAGAGCAAATTCCGCGAGGCCGGCGTCGAGGCCGACGCGACCGGCGGCGAGGAGCTCCTGCGCTACATGCGCGCGGAGGACGCCAAGTGGGGGAAGGTCGTGAAGGAAACGGGCGCGACGGTGAACTAACCGGATACCATTACCTGCGCCGACCTTCATCCATCAGCTCGTAATGCTCGATCGAATGCTCTTCGATCAGCTCCGCATATCCCGGTGGTAGGTGCGATTCTCGCCAGGCGTCACCAAACACCTCTTTCAAGGCGAGAAAGTGGCGCCACATGCTGATGAAGCAGAAATCGCGGCTATGCGGTTGCGCCGGGCCACCCGTGAAGTAGCCCAAAAATCCTGTCTTATCTTTTACGACGGTTGGTGAAGTTCTTGCAAGCTTGTCGGCGAGCTCGCTCTCCTTGCCGGGTCTGGCCCGAGCCTTGAAAACTCGCACAATGGCAACACCGGCCTTCAATTCGTTGTTGCTGGCCATGGGCCTCCCGAATCCAATTACATGCTGCGGCGGTACTGGCCGCCAACCTCGAACAGCGCGTGCGTGATCTGCCCGAGCGAGCAGACGCGCACCGCGTCCATCAGCACCTCGAACACGTTCTCGTCGCGCATCACCGCCTGACGCAGGCGCTCGAGCATCGCGGGCGCCTCCTTCTCATTGCGGCGCTGAAACTCGCGCAGCCGCTTCAGCTGCGATTGTTTCTCTTCTTCTGTTGAGCGGATGAGCTCCAGCTTTTGGGGGAGCGCCTCGCCGTGGGGGTTGCGGAAGGTGTTGACGCCGACGATCGGGTAGGAGCCGTCGTGCTTCTTGTGCTCGTAGTAGAGCGACTCTTCCTGGATCTTGCCGCGCTGGTAGCCGGTCTCCATCGCGCCGAGCACGCCGCCGCGGCTCGAGATCGCCTCGAACTCCTTCAGCACCGCCTCCTCGACCAGGTCGGTGAGCGCGTCGATGACGAACGAGCCCTGGTTCGGGTTCTCGTTCTTCGCCAGGCCCCATTCCTTGTTGATGACGAGCTGGATCGCCATCGCGCGGCGCACCGACTCCTCGGTGGGCGTGGTGATCGCCTCGTCGAAGGCGTTGGTGTGCAGCGAGTTGGTGTTGTCGTAGGTCGAGATCAGCGCCTGCAGCGTGGTGCGGATGTCGTTGAACGCCACTTCCTGCGCGTGCAGCGAGCGACCCGAGGTCTGCGAATGGAACTTGAGCTTTTGCGAGCGCTCGTTCGCGCCGTAGCGGTTCTTCATCGCCACCGCCCAGATGCGCCGCGCGACGCGCCCGAGCACTGCGTACTCGGGGTCCATGCCGTAGGAGAAGAAGAACGAGAGGTTCGGCGCGAAGTCGTCGATCTTCATGCCGCGCGCGAGGTAGGCCTCGACGAAGGTGAAGCCGTTGGCGAGCGTGAAGGCGAGCTGCGAGATCGGGTTCGCCCCCGCCTCGGCGATGTGGTAGCCCGAGATCGACACCGAGTAGAAGTTCCTGACTTCGTTCGCGATGAAGTACTGCTGGATGTCGCCCATCACCTTGAGCGAGAACTCGGTGGAGAAGATGCAGGTGTTCTGGCCCTGGTCTTCCTTGAGGATGTCGGCCTGCACCGTGCCGCGCACCGCGCTCAACGTCTTGCTTTTTATTTCCAGCAGCTCTTTCCCGGTCGGCTTGCGACCCAGCTTGTCGACCTGCTGGTCGATCGCCGTGTTGAAGAACATGGCGAGGATCGTCGGCGCCGGGCCGTTGATGGTCATCGACACCGAGGTCGCCGGGTCGCACAGGTCGAAGCCGGCGTAGAGCGCCTTCATGTCGTCGAGCGTGGCGATCGACACGCCGCTGTTGCCGACCTTGCCGTAGATGTCCGGCCGTTCATGCGGATCAAACCCGTACAAGGTGACGGAATCGAACGCGGTGGACAGGCGCTTCGCCGGCAGGTCCTTGGAGAGGAGGTGGAAGCGCCGATTGGTGCGGAACGGATCGCCCTCGCCCGCGAACATGCGCGTCGGGTCCTCGTTCTCGCGCTTGAAGTGGAACACGCCGGCGGTGAACGGGAATTCGCCCGGCAGGTTCTCGCGCATGCGCCAGCGCAGGAGCTCGCCGTGGTCGGTGAAGCGCGGCAGCGCCACCTTCGGCACATGCGTGCCCGAGAGCGAGGTGTGGGTAAGCCGCGTCCGGAGCTCTTTGCCGCGCACCTTGACCACCTGCTCGTCGCCCGAATAGGCCTTCAGCGTCTTCGGCCAGGAGTCGAGCAGCTTCCTGCTTTCGTCATCAAGGATCTTGGTGGAAAGCAGCGCGTCGACCTCGGGCAGCTTCCTGCCGAGCATCGCCTGCGTCGCCTCGAGGCTCTGGCGCTCGCGCGCGAGCGTCGCCTGCTTCTCGATAAACCCGTGGTAGCCGCGCACGGCCTCGGCGATCTCGGCGAGGTAGCGGCTGCGCTGCGCCGGAATGACCGGGTGCACCGCCGACGACACCTTGCTCTTCGGCCGCGGCAGCTTGCCTGGCGAGGGCGGGAGCCCCTTCTCGGCGAGCTTCGCCACGAGTGCGTGATAGAGCGCCGTGACGCCGTCGTCGTTGAAGCGCGCGGCGATGGTGCCGAACACCGGCATGTCTTCCGCCGGCTGGCCGAAGGCCCCGCGGTTGCGCTGTACCTGCTTGCGCACGTCGCGCAGCGCGTCCTCGGCGCCTTTGCGGTCGAACTTGTTGATCGCGACGAAATCGGCGAAGTCGAGCATGTCGATCTTCTCGAGCTGGCTCGCGGCGCCGAACTCGGGCGTCATCACGTAGAGCGTGACGTCGGCATGCGGCACGATCGCCGCGTCGCCCTGGCCGATGCCGGCGGTCTCGACGATCACCAGCTCGTAGCCCGCGGCCTTGCACGCCGCGATCGCGTCGCCGATCGCCGCCGAGAGCTCGGCGCCGGCCTCGCGCGTGGCGAGCGAGCGCATGAAGGTGCGCGGCCCGTGGATCGCGTTCATCCGGATGCGGTCGCCGAGCAGCGCGCCGCCGGTCTTGCGCCGCGTCGGGTCGACCGACAGCACCGCGATGCCCAGCCGCTCGCCCTGGTCGAGGCGGAAGCGGCGCACCAGCTCATCGGTGAGCGAGCTCTTGCCCGCGCCGCCCGTGCCGGTCACGCCGAGGACGGGAGCCGAGCCCTGCTTGAGCTTGCCTTTGAAGGTGCCGAGCTCCAGCGCCGTAATGACTTGCGCCAGCGCCCGCGGATTGCCCGGCTCGAGCTCCTTGGGCGCGTACCGCGCGAGGTCGAAGTCGCAGCGCGCGAGCATGTCGTTGATCATGCCCTGAAGGCCCATGCGCTGGCCGTCCTCGGGCGAGTAGACGCGCGCCACGCCGTAGTCCTGCAGCTCCTTGATCTCGGCCGGGACGATCACGCCGCCGCCGCCGCCGAACACCTGGATGTGCGAGCCGCCCCGCTCCTTGAGCAGGTCGATCATGTACTTGAAGAACTCGATGTGGCCGCCCTGGTAGGACGAGACGGCGACGCCCTGCACGTCCTCCTGCAGCGCCGCGGCGACGATCTCCTCGACCGAGCGGTTGTGGCCGAGGTGGATCACCTCGGCGCCCGAGCCCTGCAGGATGCGCCGCATGATGTTGATCGACGCGTCGTGCCCGTCGAACAGGCTCGCCGCGCTGACGAAGCGGATCTTGTGCTTCGCCTTGTAGACGAGCTTCGCGGAGTCGGACAGGTCCGTCATGGAGCGGCCTACAGCCTAGTTGACGTTTACGTAAACGTCAATCTGCTCAATGGCGGTACGACGGGTCCTTGGCGTCGAGCAGCCTGACCAGCGCCGCGTAGACGTCGTGGCAGGTGCGCGACTCGCCCGGTCCCGACTCTTCCAGCATGCGGTCGATCACCGGCTGCGACAGGCGGTTGACCGCGCCGCCGGCCTGCCCCGCGGCGACCTGCACGTCGCACGCGCGCTGCAGCGTCCACAGGCGCAGGTACGCCTCGGCCACGTTGGCGCCCCAGGAGAGCAGCCCGTGGTTGCGCAGGATCATGACGTGCTTGTCGCCGAGGTCGCGCACCAGGCTTTCGCGCTCGGAAAGCTCGACGGTCACGCCCTGCAGGTCGTGGTAGGCGACGCGGCCGTGCAGCATCGCGCCGTAGAAGTTGTCGCTCGAGAGGCCGTCCTTCAGCGAAGCCACCGCGACGCCGTTGGTCGTGTGGGTGTGCATCACGCAGTGCGCCTGGGGCAGCGAGCCGTGGATCGCCGAGTGGATGACGAAGCCGGCGCGGTTCACCGGCCAGTCGCTTTGCCGCAGCACGTTGCCCTCGAGGTCGATCAGCACCAGGCTCGACGCGGTGATTTCGCGATAGTGCAGGCCGAAGGGGTTGATCAGGAAGCGCGGCTCGTCGCCCGGAACGCGCAGCGTGATGTGGTTGAAGATCATCTCGGTCCAGCCGAGCATGTCGAAGATGCGGTAGCAGGCGGCGAGCTCGACGCGCGCCTTGCGCTCGCCTTCGGTCATCGGCGCATCGGCGACGCGCGCAGCGTTCTGCAGGTAGACGCTCATGGCCCTAGTTTACCGCCCCGCCGGGGAATCAATCGCTCCTGGCCGCATCCAACCCGCATGGACTCGATGCTGAGCGGGACCTTCGGTCTCGCCTGGCTGCCGGCCCTGCTTGGGGTGGCGCTGATCGTCGGCGGGGTGATCGTGGCGGCGCGAATGCTGGCGCCGGGACCCGAGGGGCGGATCAGCATCGGCAACCTGGTCCTTACCGTGCTCGCGATCCTCGGCGGCGTGTCGCTGGTCGCGGCGCTCGCCCTCTAGCCGCCGCGCTGCAGGCGCTTCAGTTCCTGGGCGATCTCGGGCGCATCCCACTGCACCGCCCCGGCGTGGCGCCCGAGCTCGCGGCCGCCGGCATCGACGAGCAGCGTCGCGGGCAGGCCGACCGCGTTCAGCCTGAACGCCGCCTGCGCCGTGGGATCGATGTAGGGCTCGAGCGACTTGACGCCGACTTCGCCGAAGAACTTGCGCACGATCGGCAGGCCCTGCTGGTCGACGGAGAGTGCCACCACCTCGACGCCGGATCCGGCGAGCGCCGCCTGCAGCCGGTCGAGCGCCGGCATCTCTTCGCGGCACGGGGCGCACCAGGTCGCCCAGAGGTTGAGCACCACCAGCTTGCCGCGGTAGTCGGCGATCGAGCGCATCCGGCCCGAGCCGTCCTGGAAGCGCAGCTCGCCTAGATCGCTCGGGCGGCTCGTCTTCGCGAACGGCAGCCCCGGCGCGACGGGCCGGTCTCCGTGGACGAACCAGTAAGTGCCTATGCCGGCGGCGACAAGCGCCGCAGCGCCCAGAATCGCCAGGACAGCGCGCCTCATAGCCTTACGTGCCGCAAGCGCAACGCGTTCGATACGACCGACACCGAGCTCATCGCCATCGCAGCGCCGGCGAAGATCGGCGACAGCAGCAGGCCGAAGAACGGGTAGAGCACGCCGGCGGCGATGGGCACGCCGAGCGCGTTGTAGACGAATGCGAAGAACAGGTTCTGCTTCACGTTGCGCATCGTGGCGCGCGAGAGGCGAATCGCCTTCGCGATCGCGCGCAGGTCGCCTTTGACCAGGGTGACCGCCGCGCTCTCGATCGCCACGTCGGTGCCGGTGCCCATGGCGATGCCGACGTTCGCTTGCGCGAGCGCGGGGGCGTCGTTGATGCCGTCGCCCGCCATCGCGACCACGCGGCCCTGGGCCTGCAGCGCCTTGACCTTCTCGACCTTCTGCTCGGGCAGGACCTCGGAGATCACCTCGTCAATGCCGAGCTGCCGGCCGACGGCCTCTGCGTTCCTGCGCGAGTCGCCCGACAGCATCACGATGCGCAGCCCTTCAGCGTGCAGCGCCACGACCGCCTCGGGCGTCGTTTCCTTGATGGGATCGGCGACGGCGAATCCCGCGACGATTCGTCCGTCGATCGCCCCGAAGATGGCTTTGTCGGCGAGCACGGCCGGGACGGCGCCGAGCTTCTCCACGAAGCGGCGGCTGCCGACCGCCACGCGGCGCCCGGCGACGCTGCCCTCGATGCCCTGCCCGGTCACCGAGTTGAATTCACCGGCCGCGGAGAGCGTGAGCCCGCGTTTCCCGGCCGCCTGGACCACCGCCTGCGCGAGCGGATGCTCGCTCGAGCGCTCGAGGCTCGCAATCAGCGCCAGCGCCTCGGGCTCTTCGATCCCGTCGACCGCGAAATCCACAAGCTCCGGCCGCCCGAGCGTGAGCGTCCCGGTCTTGTCGACCACCAGGGTATCGACGTCGCGCAGCCTCTCGACCGCTTCCGCGCTCCGGAAGAGCACGCCGTTCAGCGCCCCCTGCCCCATCGCGACGGTGATCGAGATCGGGGTCGCGAGCCCCACGGCGCAGGGGCAGGCGATGATCAGCACCGCCACGGCGTTGACGAGCGCGTAGTTCAGCTTCGGCTCGGGACCGGCGAAGAGCCAGACCAATGCCGTCAGCACGGCGATGCCGACCACGATCTCGACGAAATATTCCGCCACCCGGTCGGCGAGCCGCTGCACCGGCGCCTTGGTGCGCTGCGCCTCGCCGACCATGTGCACGATGCGCGCAAGCAGCGTATCGGCGCCGACGCGCTCGGCGCGCATGACGAAGCTGCCCTTGCCGTTGACCGTGCCGCCGACCACGCGGTTGCCGGCTTTCTTCGCCACCGGCACCGGCTCGCCGCTCACCATCGATTCATCCACGTTCGACGAGCCTTCCACGACGAACCCGTCGACCGGAATCTTCTCGCCCGGCCGCACGCGCAGCTTGTTTCCGACCCGCACGTCGCTCAGCGAGACCTCGGTCTCGCGTCCATCCGCGTCCACGCGCAGGGCGCTCGCCGGCGCGAGCGCGAGCAGTTGCCGGATGGCATGGCTTGTCTGCCCCATCGCGCGAAGCTGCATCACCTCGCCCACCGTCACCAGCGTCACGATGATCGCCGCGGCCTCGAAGTACGTGCCGATCGCGCCGTCGTGCATCCGCATCTCCGCCGGGAACAGTCCCGGCGCGAGGACGGCGGTCAGGCTGTAGACGTAGGCGAGCGCGACCCCCAGCCCGATCAGCGTGTACATGTTCGGGCTGCGGTTCCTGAGCGACAGCCAGAACTTGCGGAAGAATGGCCAGCCGCCCCACCACACCACCGGCGTGGCGAGAACCAGCTCGACGTACTGCGGCAGCCTGAAATACATCGAGACGAGCAGCGGCACGCTCAGCGCCGCGCTCACCCAGAGCCGCCGCGTGAGGTCGCGCAGCTCGGAATCGTCCTCGACCGCGGCACCCATCGGCACGAGCGCCATGCCGCATTTCGGGCACGAGCCCGGCCCGGGCTGCACGATCTCCGGGTGCATCGGGCAGGTGTACTGGGCGGCGGCCTTCCTTGGCGTGCGCAGCGTTTTTCCTTCGAGCCAGGACTGCGGGTCAGCCTGGAAGCGCGCCACGCAATGCTTGCTGCAGAAGAAATACGTCTTGCCGGCGTGCTCGACGCTGCCCGCCGCGGTCGCAGGCTCCACCGTCATTCCGCAGACCGGATCGATCGCCATGCGGCAGTCTAAGCGCGCAGGATCGCGCGCGCGCAGTTGTAGCCCGCCGCGCCCGCGACGCCGGCGCCGGGGTGCATCGCCGGCCCGCAAAGCCACAATCCTTCGATCGGCGTGCGGTAGCGCGCGAGCTCCGGCAGCGGCCGCATCCACAGCGCCTGGTCGAGCGCGAGCTCGGCGTGGTGCGGCTGGCCCTGAGGGCAGCCCGCGGCGGTTTCGAGATCGGGCGGCGCCGCGACGCTGCGCCCGGTAATGGTGGGCAGGTGCGGCGCGAGGAGCTGCGCTGCCTGGTCGGCGAGCGCGGCGCGCCGCGCGTCGGTCCACTCGCCTGCCGCGAGCCGGTAGGGCGCGTACTGGAAATGCACTTCCGCGCCCGCGCCGCTCGCCGTGAGGTCGAGGCAGGGCCGCTGCGACACGCGGCCGTACTTGGCGTCGTCGTACGCGCGCTCGACATGGTCTAGCGACGGCGCAAGCGTGAGCGGCGCGCAGGGCTGCGCCAGCTCGAAGCGGACCTTCGCCGCCACCCCGCGCGAGCGGACGTGCCGCAGCGCGCGCGTGAGATCGGTATCGAGCCAGCCCGGCTCGATCCACTCTACGAGCGTACGCGCCGGAGGAGCGCTCGAGACCACGAGCTGCGCAGCGATCTCGGTGCCGTCGTCGAGCGACACCGCGGCTGCGCGGCCCGCGCGCACCACGACGCGTTTCACCCTCGCGTTGCGCAGCACGACGCCGGGCAGCGCCTTCAGGCGTTCAGCGAAATTCGACCCGGACGGCCGGAAGACGCCGGCGGGACTCCCGGCATGCAGATGCAGCAGGCGCAGCGCCGTGCCCGCCGAGCGCGGGCCCTGCTGGATATCGCGCACCGCGAGCGCGCCGAGCGCGCCCTTCAGCGCGTCGCACTCGAACCAGTCGTCCAGCAGCTCGGCCGCGGGCATCGGCAGCGTGCGCATCAGGTCTTCCATGCCGCGGCGGCCGAGCGCGCGCACGCGCAGCGCGAAGCGCAGCTCGACGAGGCTCGGCGGGCTCTCGCAGTAGAGGCGCTCGAGCAGCCCCGCGAGCGCGCGCATGCGGCTGCAGAAGCGCGGCCACTGCGCGGCGTCGCGCGCGCTCGCGCGGCCGATCGATTCGGCGCTGCGCGCCACGTCGCGCCAGAGCTCGAGCGTGCCGCCGTCGGGCAGCACTGCCCTGAGCCAGGGATCGGGGGTAGTCAGGACCAGGTCGGAAATGCCGACTGCGCGTGCAACCTCGTCCGGCACCCAGCCGTCTGCGGCGGACGGCGACGCGAACTCCTCGAGGAGGGTGACGCGCATGCCGGAGCGCGCGAGCACGTGCGCCGCGACGAGCGCATCGACCCCGCCGCCGACGACGAGCGCCGCGCTCATGCACGCCTTCCGAGAATCGCGTGAGCGGCGTTGCGTCCGGAAGCGCCCATCACGCCGCCGCCCGGATGCGTGCCCGAGCCGCACTGCCACAGCCCGTCGATCGGCGTGCGGTAGCGCGACCAGGCCGGCGCCGGCCGCAGGAAGAACATCTGCTGCAGCGTGAGCTCGCCCTGGAAGATGTTGCCCTCCGAGAGGCCGACGATGCGCTCGATGTCGGCCGGCGTGATCACCTGGCGGTGCAGGATCGCGCGCTTGAGGTTCGGCGCGTACTCGGCCAGCGTGTCGACGACCGTGTCGCCGAAGGCCTCGCGGCGCGCGTCGCTCCAGCCGCCGTTCAGGTGGTAGGGCGCGTACTGCACGAAGATCGACATCACATGCCGGCCCGGCGGCGCCATCGACGGGTCGAGCATCGAGGGGATGATGATGTCCATGTACGGCCGGCGCGAGATCTCGCCGTACTTGGCGTCGTCGTACGCCCGCTCGAGATAGTCGACGCTCGGGCTGATCGAGATCGCGCCGCGATAGATGGGATTGAGATGCGGCGGCCCGTTTTCGGGCAGGCAGGTGAAGCGCGGCAGCTCGGCGAGCGCGAGGTTGACCTTGCCCGACGAGCCCCGGAACTTGTAGCGGCGGATGGATTCGACGAAATCCCCGGGCAGCGCCTTCTCGCCGACCAGGCCGAGGAAGGTGCGGCGCGGGTCGGCGCCCGAGACGATGGTCGAGGCGCGCAGCTCTTCGCCGCTTTCCAGGACGACGCCATGGGCGCGGCCACTGGACAGCAGAATCCTTTGCACCGAGGCGCCGGTGCGGATCTCGGCGCCGTGCGCCTGCGCAGCGGCGCCGAGCGCGGCGCTGACCGACCCGTTGCCGCCCCGCGCAAAGCCCCAGGCGCGAAACACGCCGTCGAGCTCGCCCATGTAGTGGTGCAGCAGCACGTAGGCAGTGCCGGGCGAGCGCGGCCCGAGCAGCGTGCCGATGATCCCGCTCGCCGATTTGGTGCCCTTGAGCGCCTCGCTCTCGAACCATTCGTCGAGGTAGTCGGCGGCGCTCATGGTGAGGAGCTTCCAGAGCGCGTTCAGGTCCCTGGCGGGCAGCGTGCGGAAGTACTTTCCCAGCCTGGCGAGATCCAGCAACTCGCGCGGGCGCAGCGACGCCGGATCGGGCGGCGCGGTGGCGAGCAGCGGTTTTACCGCGCGCGCCATGCGGTGCAGGAGCAGGCCGAACTCGTCGTAGGCCTCGGCGTCGCGCGGCGAGTGGCGCGCGAGCTCGGCGCGGTTTCGGTCGTGGTCGCTCCATTGCGCCAGGTAATCGTTGTTCGCGAGCGGCGTGAGCGTGCTCTCGAGCGGCAGGATGTGCAAGCCATGGCGCGGCAGCTCGAGCTCGCGGATGATCTCGGGCCTGAGCAAGCTCACCACGTAGGAGAACACCGAGAAGCGGAAGCCCGGAAACACTTCCTCGCTCACCGCCGCGCCGCCGACGCGCTCTCGGCGCTCGAGCACCAGCACCTTGCGCCCGGCGCGCGCCAGGTAGGCAGCGCAGGCGAGGCCGTTGTGGCCGCCGCCGACGATGATGACGTCGTGGCGCTTCATGCCTTCTTCCTCGGAGGATCGAAGAAGGGCTTTTTCACGACCGACGCCGCGGCGCGCTTGCGGCGGTGCTCGACGGTGATCTCCATCTCGAGCGCCGTGCCGGGCGCGGCATGCGGCGCACGCAGGTGGGCGAGCGCGATGTACTTCTTGAGCAGCGGCGACCAGCCGCCGCTCGTGGCGTAGCCGGCCTGCTCGGCGCCGGCATAGATCGGCACGCTCATGCGCCAGGCGGCGGCCGGCAGGCGCGTGGCGAGGCCGACCTCGGCATAAAGCCGCTCGAGCGAATCCCAGTCGAGCTCGATGCCGACGAACTGCCACTGCGGGCCGCGCGCTTGCTCCGCGACGAGCGCTTCGCGGCCGACGAAGCGCTCCTTGTCTAGCCTTACCGTCCAGCCGAGGTCGAGCTCGAACGGCGACGAAGTCTGGCTGCCGATCAGCGCCTTGCGGGCCGGCACGTAGTCGACGTCGATCAGCATCAGGCCGGCCTCGATGCGCGCCATGTCGAGCGCGAGCATCCCGGCGGGCATCAGTCCGTAGGGCGCACCGGCGGCGACGAGCGCGTCCCACAGCGCGAGCGCGTCGGCGGCTTCGACCCAGATCTCGAAGCCGAGGTCGCCCGTATAGCCGGTGCGCGACACCGTCGCCGCGACTCCGCCCAGGCGCGCGGGCGCGATGCGGAAATACTTGAGCGGCGGCGCGCCGAGCGCGGCGAGGATCGCGCCCGCGGCCGGGCCCTGCACCGCGAGCGCTGCGGTGCGCTCCGATGCGTCCTCGATCTCGACCGCCAGGCCCGCCGCGTTGTCCTCGAGCCAGCGCAAGTTCGGCTCCGCGGCGGTGAGCCGGAACACCTGCTCGTCGAGCCGAGCCACCGTGCCGTCGTCGATCACCTTGCCGGCGTGGTCGCACCAGGGCGTATAGGCGACCCGGCCGATCTTCAGCTCCTGGATATTTCGGGTGACGACGATATCCAGCAACCGGGAGGCGTCTTTTCCGCGTACCAGGTACTTGTAGAGCGGCGAGACGTCGAACAGCGCCGCCGCGGTGCGGATCACGTGGTATTCGCGCTCGTGACCGAGCTCATAGGAGCTTGCCACCACATGCCCCGCCCAGCGGCGCCACGCATGGCTCACGCAGAGCGCGGCGGTGCGCTCGTGAAAGGGGGTGGTCTTCAGCAACTAGATGCGCGCGCCGGTCTGCGCGTCGAAGTAGTGTGCGTCCTCCGGACGATACCTCAGCGGCAGCTTGCCGGTCTTGGCGACGGCCGCGGAATTGAGGCGTGCAGCAATCCGCGTTCCTTGCGGCGTGGCCAGGTGGCCGTAGACCAGCGTGTCGGCGCCCAGCGGCTCGATCAGGTCGATCTCCGCGACGAGCCGGGCGTCGGATTCGGCGCAGGGCTCAAGGTGCTCCGGGCGGACGCCGAACAGCACCTTGCGTCCATCCCGCTCCTGCGGCACGAGGTTCATCGGCGGCGAGCCGATGAAGCTGGCGACGAAGGTGGTGGCCGGCTTTGCGTAGACCTCGAGCGGCGCGCCGATCTGCTCGGCGCGCCCGCCGTTCATGACGATCATGCGGTGCGCGAGCGTCATCGCCTCGACCTGGTCGTGGGTGACGAACAGGCTCGTCGTGCCGAGGCGCCGGTGCAGCGCCTGCAGCTCGGCGCGCATCTGCACGCGCAGCTTGGCGTCGAGGTTGGAGAGCGGCTCGTCGAACAGGAACACCGCGGGCTCGCGCACGATGGCGCGGCCCATCGCGACGCGCTGGCGCTGGCCGCCCGAGAGCTCGCGCGGCCTTCGTTTCAGGAAGTTCTTCAGCTCCAGGATCGACGCCGCCTTCTGCACGCGCGTCTCGATCTCGCTCTGGGCGAGCCCCTGGATGCGCAGGCCGTAGGACATGTTGCCGTACACGCTCATGTGCGGGTAGAGCGCGTAGTTCTGGAACACCATCGCGATGTCGCGGTCCTTGGGCTCGAGGCGGTTGACGACGCGGCCGCCGATGACGATCTCGCCGGAAGTGATCGGCTCGAGGCCGGCGACCATGCGCAGCAGCGTCGACTTGCCGCAGCCCGACGGGCCGACGATCACCACGAATTCGCCGTCGGCGATGTCCATCGACACGCCGTGGATGACCTCCAGCTCACCGTAGTTCTTGCGTACCTCCTTGAAGGCGACTTCCGCCATTACTTCTCCGTCTCGACCAGGCCGCGCACGAACCACTTCTGCATCAAGAGCACCACCGCCGCCGGCGGCAGCATGGCGAGGATCGCCGTCGCCATGATCAGGTTCCACTCGTTGGCCGCGTCGCTGCCGACGATCATGCGCTTGATGCCGATCACCGTGGTGTACATCGACTCGTCGGTGGTGATGAGCAGCGGCCACAGGTACTGGTTCCAGCCGTAGATGAACTGGATCACGAACAGCGCCGCCATGGTGGTCTTCGACAGCGGCAGCAGCACGTCCCAGAAGAAGCGCATCGGCCCGGCGCCGTCGACGCGCGCGGCCTCGGCGAGCTCGTCGGGCACGGTCATGAAGAACTGGCGGAAGAGGAACGTGGCGGTGGCCGAGGCGATGAGCGGGATGGTCAGCCCGGCGTAGCTGTTGAGCATCCCCAGGTCGGCGATCACCTTGAAGGTCGGGATGATGCGCACCTCCACCGGCAGCATCAGCGTCACGAAGATGGTCCAGAAGAAGAACATGCGCAGCGGAAAGCGGAAGTAGACGATGGCGAACGCCGAGATCACCGAGATCGCGATCTTGCCGAGCGGGATCGCGAGCGCCATGACGGTGCTGTTGACCAGCATCGTCGCCACCGAGGCTTTCGAGCCGGTGTGGGTGCCGGCCGCGAGCACCTGCTTGTAGTTCTCGACCAGGTGCCCGCCCGGCAGGAGCGGCATCGGCACCTGCATGATGCGCTCGAGGGAATGCGTCGAGGCGACGAAGGTGATGTAGAGCGGGAAGGCGATCACGATCACGCCCAGGATCAGCACCACGTGCGAGAGGACCGTCAGCCCGGGACGGTTCTCGACCATCAGTACTGCACCTTGCGCTCGATGAAGCGGAATTGCACCGCCGTGAGCACGATGACGATGAACATCAGGATCACCGACTGCGCCGACGAGCCGCCGAGGTCCGCCGCCTTGACGCCGTCGTGATAGACCTTGTAGACGAGGATCTGCGTCGCCTGCGCCGGCCCGCCCTGGGTGGTGGCATCGATCACGCCGAACGTGTCGAAGAAGGCATAGACGCAGTTCACCACCAGCAGGAAAAAGGTGGTCGGCGAGAGCAGCGGGAAGACGATGGTCCAGAAGCGCCGCGTCGGGCTCGCGCCGTCGATCGCCGCCGCCTCGATCAGCGAGCGCGGAATCGACTGCAGGCCGGCGAGGAAGAACAGGAAGTTGTAGGAGATCTGCTTCCACACCGCGGCGATGACCACCAGCGCCACCGCCTGGTTGTCGTTGATGATCCAGTTCCAGTCGACGCCCAGGCCGCGCAGGACATACGTGATGAGGCCGATCGACGGCGCGAACAGGAACGCCCACAGCACGCCCGCGACCGCCGGCGCCACCGCGTAGGGCCAGATGAGCAGCGTCTTGTAGGCAAGCGCGCCGCGGATCACGCGGTCGGCCATCGCCGCGAGCAGGAGCGAGATGGCGATGCCGAAGAAGGCCACCAGCACGCTGAATACCGCCGTCACCTGGAACGAGGCGAGATAGTTGCCGTCGCGGAACAGCTGCTCGAAGTTCTGCAGCCCGACGAACTGGCTCCTCAGCCCGAAGGCGTCCTGCAGCTGGAACGAGTACCAGACCGCCTGCGCGGCCGGCCAGAAGAAGAACACGATCGTGATCGCGATCTGCGGGGCCACCAGCAGGTACGGCAGCCACGCAGACCGGAAGACGACCCGCTTCTCCACGGGGCGCTTACTTACTTATTTATTGGCGGCTTCGAACTGCCTCAGGATCTCGTTGCCGCGCTTCACCGCGTCGTCGAGGGCGACCTTCGGCTCCTTCTTGCCGGCGAACGCGGCCTCGAGCTCCTCCTCGATCACGGTGCGTCCCTGCACGAAGTTGCCGAAGCGCAGCCCCTTGGAGTTGGCGGTGGGGTTATGCAGCGTCAGCTCCTTCACCGGCATGTCGGCGCCCGGGTTCTTGTCGTAGTAGCCGGACTTGCGCGTGAGCTCGTAGGACGCTTTCGTGATCGGCACGTAGCCGGTCACCGTGTGCCATTCCATCTGGATGTCGGGCTTGGAAAGGAAGGCGAGGAACTTCGCCACGCCCTTGTACTCGGCCGGCTTCTTGCCGCCCATCACCCAGAGCGACGCCCCGCCGATGATCGAGTTCTGCGGCGCGCCCTTCACGTCGTCGTAGTAGGGGATGAAGTTGATCGACCAGTCGAACTTGGCCGCCTTCTTGATGCCCGCCTGCGCGCCGGCGCTGCCGCTGAACATGGCGCACTCGCCGCTCGAGAACTTGGCGTCGCCCTGGTTGGTGCGGCCGGCGTAGGTAAAGAGCCCCTTCTTCGCCATGTCGGAGAGCAGCGTGATATGCCGCACGTGCAGCGGCGAGTTGATGGTGAACTGGGTGTCGAGCCCGCCCATGCCGTTCTGCTTGGTGCCGATCGGCACGTTGTGCCAGGCGCTGAAATTCTCGATGTGCATCCACGACGGCCAGCTGGTGGTGTAGACGCATTGCTGGCCCGAGGCCTTCAGCTTCTCGGCATCGGCGAGCACCTCCTTCCAGGTCTTGGGTGCTTTCTCCGGGTCGAGGCCCGCTTTCTTGAACGCGTCCTTGTTGACGTAGAACATCACCGTCGAGCTGTTGAAGGGGAACGACAGCATGTTGCCCTTCAGGTCGGAGTAATAGCCGGTCACCGTCGGCAGGTACGCCTTCGGGTCGAACGGCTCCTTCGCGTCGCTCATCACCTTGGCGACCGGCACGATCGCACCCCGGGCCGCCATCATGGTGGCGGTGCCGACCTCGAATACCTGCAAGAGGTGCGGCGCGTTGCCGGCGCGGAACGCGGCGATCGCCGCGGTCATCGACTCGGGATAGGAGCCCTTGAAGGTGGTGACGACCTTGTATTCCTTCTGGCTGTCGTTGAACTTGCTCGCGAGCTTGTTGAGCTCCTCGCCCAGCGCGCCGCCCATCGAATGCCACCACTGGATCTCGGTCTGCGCCTGCGCCGCCGGCGCGAACAGTGCTGCCGCCGCGAAGGCCGCGGCCAGTCTCTTGAATTCCATTGAACCCTCCTCTGAAGCCTAAGGTTATTCCACCGTGACCGATTTCGCCAAGTTTCTCGGCTTGTCGACGTCGGTGCCCCGGGCAAGGGCGGTGTGATAGGCGAGCAACTGTAGCGGCACCACGTGAAGAATGGGTGACAAGAGGCCGTAGTGCTCGGGCAGCCGCACCACGTTGATCCCGGGAGACGGGGCAATGTGCGTGTCGGCGTCGGCCAGCACGTAGAGCTCGCCGCCCCGCGCGCGTACCTCCTGCATGTTGGACTTGAGCTTCTCCAGCAGGGCGTCGTTCGGCGCCACGGTGACCACCGGCATTTCGCTCGTGACCAGGGCGAGGGGGCCGTGCTTGAGCTCGCCCGCAGGATAGGCCTCGGCGTGGATGTAGGAGATCTCCTTGAGCTTCAGCGCGCCCTCGAGGGCAATCGGGTAATGCAGCCCTCGGCCGAGGAAGAGCGCGTGCTCCTTCTTCGCGAACAGGCCCGCCCAGGCGATGAGCTGCGGCTCGAGCGCGAGCGCCGCGCCGAGCGCCTTGGGCAGGTGGCGCAGGCGCTGCAGGTGCTGCTTCTCCTCTTTCGCCGGCAGCCTGCGCTTCAGCTTCGCCAGCGTCAGCGAGAGGAGGAACAGCGCCACCAGCTGGGTGGTGAAAGCCTTGGTCGAGGCGACGCCGATCTCGACTCCGGCCCGCGTCAGGAACTTGAGCCGCGTCTCGCGCACCATGGCGCTCGTCGCCACGTTGCAGATGGCGAGCGTGCGCTTCTGGCCCAGGCCCTTCGCGTGGCGCAGCGCGGCGAGCGTGTCGGCCGTCTCGCCCGACTGCGACACCACCACCACGAGCGTGCCGGGGTCGGCGATGCTCTTGCGGTAGCGGTACTCGCTCGCGATCTCGACCTGCGTCGGCAGGCCGGCGATGCCTTCGAGCCAGTACTTCGCGGTCAGGCCGGAGTAGTAGCTCGTGCCGCAGGCCAGCACCAGTACGCTCTTCGCGCCCCCGAGAACATTTCTCGCTCCGGGGCCGAACAGATCCGGCGTCACCGCCTCGATGCCCTCGAGCGTGTCGGCGACCGCGGCGGGCTGCTCGAAGATCTCCTTCTGCATGTAGTGCTGGTAGGGCCCGAGGTCGACCGGGCCGCCGGCGGCCTTCACCGTGCGCGGCTCGCGGCGCGCCAGCCGGTCGGCAGCGTCGAACACGCGGTAGCCGTCGAGCCCGATCTCGGCGACGTCGCCTTCCTCGAGGTAGGCGATGCGCTCGGTGGTGCCGGCGAGCGCGAGCGCATCGGAGGCGAGGAAGTTCTCGCCCCGGCCGATGCCGACCACCAGCGGGCTGCCGGCGCGCGCGCCAACCACGCGGTGCGGCTCGGCTTTGGCGAGCACCGCGATCGCGTAGGCGCCGGCGAGGCGCTTCACCGCGCGGCGCACCGCGCCCGCCAGGTCGCCCCGGTAATAGCTGTGCACCAGGTGCGCGATCACCTCGGTGTCGGTCTGGCTGTCGAAGGCATAGCCCTTCGCCTTCAGCTCGGCGCGCAGCTCCTCGAAGTTCTCGATGATGCCGTTGTGCACGACCGCGATCTCGTCGTGCGAGGTCATGGGGTGCGCGTTCTTCGTCACCGGCGCGCCATGCGTGGCCCAGCGAGTGTGGGCTATTCCGGTTTCCCCGTTCACCTTCTTGTTTTTGAGTTGCTTCGCGAGATCCGCCACGCGCTCGACGCTGCGGACGCGCTCGATGCCGGCGCCGCCGTCGACCAGCGCTACGCCGCACGAGTCGTAGCCGCGGTACTCGAGGCGGCGCAGGCCCTCGATCAGGACCGGCACGATGTCGCGGCGGGCCGCGGCGCCAACGATGCCGCACATGGTCTAGGCCTTCTTCTTCGGCTTCCAGGACGGGATCGACACCTGGCGCGCGCGCGCCACGGTGAGCTGGCCCGCCGGGGTGTCCTTGTTGATCGTCGAGCCGGCGCCTATGTAGGAGCCGCGCGCGATGCGCACCGGCGCGACCAGCGTCGCGTCCGAGCCGATGAAGCAGTCGTCCTCGATGACGGTGCGGTGCTTGGCGGTGCCGTCGTAGTTGCAGGTGATGGTGCCGGCGCCGACGTTGACGCGCGCGCCCACCTCGGCATCGCCGATGTAGGAAAGGTGGTTCGCCTTGGAGCCCGTGCCGAGCCGGCTCGCCTTCACCTCGACGAAGTTGCCGACGTGCACCTCGTCGGCAAGGCTCGCGCCCGGCCGCAGCCGCGCATAAGGGCCGACCTGGCAGCGCTGGCCGATCGCCGAGTCCTCGAGGTGCGAGAACGCGCGCACCTCGCTGTCGGCGCCCACCGCCACATTGCGCAGCACGCAGTTCGGCCCGACGCGCACGCGGTCGGCGAGCGACACGCGGCCCTCGAACACGCAATTGACGTCGATCGCGACGTCGTCGCCGCACTCGAGCACGCCGCGGACATCGACGCGCGCCGGGTCGGCAAGGGCGACCCCGGCGTCGAGCAGCCGCTCCGCCTGCCGGCGCTGGTAGGCGCGCTCCAGCGCCGCGAGCTCGCGACGCGAGTTGACGCCGGCGACTTCGGCCGAGTCCTCGACCTTCACCGCGCTGACCGGCGTGCCGTCCTTCACCGCGAGCGTGACGAGGTCGGTGAGGTAGTACTCCTTCTGCGCATTCTTGTTGCCGATCTTGGCGAGCCAGCCCGCGAGGCGCTTCGCGCCGAGCGCCATGAAGCCGGCGTTGATCTCGCGGATCGCGCGCTGCTTCGCGCTCGCGTCCTTCTCCTCGACGATGCGCTCGACCTTTCCGGAGCCGTTGCGCACCACGCGCCCGTAGCCGCTCGGATCGTCGAGCTCGGCCGTCATCAACGCCAGGCCGTCGCCCGCCGCCTTGACGAGGCGCTGCAGGCTCGCCGGGCGGATGAGCGGCACGTCGCCGTAGAGGATCAGCACCTCGGCGTCCTTGCCCACGCGCGGCAGCGCCTGCTGCACGGCGTGGCCGGTGCCGAGCTGCTCCGCCTGGAGCACCCACTGGATTTCTTCCTGCGGAAATGCCGCTCTGACCTGCTCCGCGCCGTGGCCGTGCACCACGACCGTCCGGCGCGCGCCGAGCGCGCGCGCCGCGTCGAGCACGTGCGCGAGCAGCGGGCGGCCGGCGAGCGGATGCAGCACCTTGGGCAGGCGGGATCGCATGCGCTTGCCCTGGCCGGCGGCAAGCACGATCACGTCGAGGGGCATCGGCGCATTTTAGCTAATATCGGCTGCGGTGCTGACTCCCGAGCTGGCCGAAGGTCTCGCGCGTGTCGCGCTCGCCAACATCGAGCGCGAGCATCCGCGGCGCATCGATCACCTGCTGCGCTCGCCGGGCGACGAACTGCGCCCGCGCGCGCTGCACCCTGCTTTTTTCGGCTCCTACGACTGGCATTCGGCGGTGCACATGCACTGGGCGCTGCTGCGAGTGCTGCGCCTCTACCCGGCGGCGCGTATCGCGCTCGACATCGCGGCAGCGCTCGACGCGCACCTCACGCCGGAGGCGCTCGCCGCGGAGCTCGCCTATGTCAAGGCCAACGCGAGCTTCGAGCGGCCCTACGGCTGGGCGTGGCTCCTCGAGCTGCAGGCCGAAGCGCTGGCGCTCAAGGCGCGCTGGGCGCGCTCCGTTTCGCCTCTGGCGTCTCATGTTTCAGCGCAGATGAGGAATTTTCTGGCCGGCGCGCCCTACCCCGTGCGCGCGGGAAGCCATGGCAACACCGCTTTCGCCTGCCTGCTCGCGCTCGACTATGCGCGCGCGGCGCGCGACGACGCGCTCGAGTTCGAGATCCGCAAGGCGGCGCGCCGCTGGTACCTCGACGACCGCGCCGCGCCGCTTGCCTACGAGCCTTCGCTCGACGACTTCCTGTCGCCGACGCTGGTGGAGGCAGCGCTAATGATGCAGCTGCTCGACACCTCGCAGTTCGACGCCTGGCTCGGGCGCTTCTGCCCCGGCGGCTGGGGCGCGCTGGCCGAGCCGCCTTCGGGCCACGACCACGCGGATCCGAAGCACAGCCACCTCGACGGCCTGTGCCTGTCGCGCGCCTGGTGCTTCACGCGCCTGGGCGACCGTGCCTCGGCGCAGGCGAACCTGGAGGCGGGACTGCGGCACGTGACGGGGGACTACTCCGGCGAGCATTGGCTCGCGAGCTTCGCAGTGCTCGCGCTCAGCGCGGCAGCTCTGAAAAACCCATGAGGAACTCGTCGACCGCGCGCGCGCACTGCCGGCCCTCGCGGATCGCCCAGACGACGAGCGACTGGCCGCGGCGCATGTCACCCGCGGCGAACACCTTGGGCGCCGAGGTGGCGTAGGCCTTCGCGCCTTCGGTGTCGGCGCGCGCGTTGCCGCGCGCGTCCTTTTGCACGCCGAGCTCGTCGAGCAGCGACTGCAGCGGCGAGACGAAGCCCATCGCGAGCAGCACCAGGTCGGCGGGCATCTCGAACTCGCTGCCCGGAACTTCGCTCGACTTGCCGTCCTTCCAGGCCAGCCGAACCGCCTTCAGCGCCGCTACTTTCCCGTTCTTTCCAACAAATGATTTCGTGGCGACCGCCCAATCGCGCGCGACGCCTTCCTCGTGCGAGGAGGAGGTTCGCAGACGCGTCGGCCAGTAAGGCCATACCGGATTGCGCTCGACGTCGGGCGGCATGGGGAAGAGCTCGAAGTTGCTCACCGAGGCGGCCTGCTGGCGGTTGGAGGTGCCGATGCAGTCCGAGCCGGTGTCGCCGCCGCCGATCACCACCACGTGCTTGCCGGCGGCATTCAGCTCGCGCACGCCGGCGTCGCCGGCGACGCGCTTGTTCTGCAGCGGCAGGAACTCCATCGCGAAGTGCACGCCTTCCAGCTCGCGCCCCGGGATCGGCAGGTCGCGCGGCACCTCGGATCCGCCAGCGAGCACGATCGCGTCGAACTCGGCGAGAAGTTTTTTCGGCGAGAGCGTATCGCGGGCATCGTTGGCAATCCCCGGCCCCGGGCGAGCGCTGCCAATGCAAACCCCGACGCGGAACTTCACGCCCTCGGCGGCCATCTGTTCCAGACGCCGGTCGATCGTGCCCTTCTCCAGCTTGAAGTCGGGGATGCCGTAGCGCAAAAGGCCGCCGATGCGGTCGTTCTTCTCGAACACCGTCACCTCGTGGCCGGCGCGCGCGAGCTGCTGCGCGCAGGCGAGGCCGGCCGGCCCCGAGCCGATCACGGCCACCTTTTTGCCGCTGCGCTGCGCCGCCGGCCGCGGCCGCACCCAGCCCTCTTCCCAGGCCTTGTCGGCGATGGCGTGCTCGATCGACTTTATGCCGACCGCGTCCTCGTTGATGCGCAGCACGCAGGCTTCCTCGCACGGCGCCGGGCAGATGCGGCCGGTGAATTCCGGGAAGTTGTTGGTAGAGTGCAGCGTCTCGAGCGCCCGCTTCCAGTCGCCGCGGTAAACGAGATCGTTCCAGTCCGGGATGATGTTGTTCACCGGGCAGCCCGACATGCAGAACGGAATGCCGCAGTCCATGCAGCGCGCGCCCTGGACCGCCGCGTCCTGGTCGGCGAGCCGCAGGTAGAACTCGCGGTAGTGCTTCTTGCGCGCCTCGGCCGCCTCGTGCGGCTCCTCGAGGCGCTCGTATTCCATGAAGCCGGTCACTTTGCCCACGGCCGCCCTATGCCGCCAGGCGCTTTTGCTTGGCGGCGAGCTCGCCGAGGGCCCGGCGGTACTCGTTCGGGAACACCTTGACGAACTTGCCGCGGAACTCGTTCCAGCGCTCGAGGATCTGCTTCGCCCGCTGGCTGCCCGTGTAGCGAGCATGGCGCTCGAGCAGCGCCTTCAGGTGCACCTCGTCGGCGATGCCCTTGTGCCACAGCGCGCGCTCCAGCTTCGACTCCTGTTCCTTCTCGGCCGTGAGGGGCTCGAGCGCGACCATCGCCGTGTTGCAGCGCTTGGCGAAGGTGCCGTCCTCGTCGAGCACGTAGGCGATGCCGCCGGACATGCCGGCGCCGAAATTCCTTCCCGTGTAACCCAGGACCGCTACCGTGCCGCCGGTCATGTACTCGCAGCCATGGTCGCCGACGCCCTCGACGACCGCCTGCGCGCCCGAGTTGCGCACCGCGAAGCGCTCGCCGGCAACGCCGCGGAAATAGGCCTCGCCCGCGATCGCGCCATAGAGCACCACGTTGCCGGTGATGATGTTCTCGCCCGGCTCGCCGCGGAACTTGGGGGAGGGCTGTACCGAGATCCTGCCCCCCGAAAGCCCCTTGCCGCAGTAGTCGTTGGTGTCGCCGATCAGGTCGAGCCACACGCCGCGCGCGAGGAACGCGCCGAAGCTCTGGCCCGCGGAGCCTGCCAGGCGCACGTGGATCGTCTCGTCGGGCAGGCCGCCGTGACCGTAGCGCCTGGCGATGCGGTGCGACAGCATCGTGCCGACCGTGCGGTTGATGTTGCGGATCGGCGTCTCGATCGTGACCTTCTCGCCGCGCTCCAGGGCGGGCGCCGCGAGCTCGATCAGGCGGTTGTCGAGCGCTTTCTCGAGGCCGTGGGACTGCGCCTCGCAATGGTGGCGCGCAACCTCGGCCGGCATCTGCGGCACGTAGAAGATGCGCGAGAAGTCGAGGCCCTTCGCCTTCCAGTGCTCGATGCCCTTGCGGGTGTCGAGCAGATCGCTCCGCCCGATCAGATCGTTCATTTTCCTGATGCCAAGGCGGGCCATGAGCTCGCGCGCCTCTTCGGCGACGAAGAAGAGATAGTTCACCACGTGCTCGGGCTTGCCCTCGAACTTCTTGCGCAGCTCGGGATCCTGCGTCGCCACGCCCACCGGGCAGGTGTTCAGGTGGCACTTGCGCATCATGATGCAGCCCTCGACCACCAGCGGCGCGGTGGCGAAGCCGAACTCGTCGGCGCCGAGGATCGCGCCGATCACCACGTCGCGGCCGGTCTTCATCTGGCCGTCGACCTGGACGGAAATTCTTCCCCGCAATCGATTTAAAACCAGCGTCTGCTGCGTCTCCGCCAGGCCGAGCTCCCACGGCGTGCCGGCGTGCATGATCGACGACCAGGGGCTCGCGCCGGTGCCGCCGTCGTGACCGGCGATGGTGACGTGATCGGACTTCGCCTTGGAGACGCCGGCGGCGATGGTGCCGACGCCCACTTCCGACACCAGCTTGACGCTCACCCAGGCCTCGGGGTTGGCGTTCTTCAGGTCGTGGATCAGCTGCGCGATGTCCTCGATCGAGTAGATGTCGTGGTGCGGCGGGGGCGAGATCAGCTCGACCCCCGGCGTCGAGTAGCGCAGCTCGGCGATGTACTCGGAGACCTTGCGCCCGGGAAGCTGTCCGCCCTCGCCGGGCTTCGCGCCCTGCGCGATCTTGATCTGCAGCATCTGCGCGTTGGCGAGGTACTCGGCGGTGACGCCGAAGCGGCCCGAGGCGACCTGCTTGATCTTGGAGTTGAGCGAGTCGCCGGCCTTGAGCGGGATGTCGACCTCGACTCTGTCTTTCCCCAATCTGCTTTGCAGGGATTCTCCGGTCTGGATCGGCGCGTAGCGCTTGCGGTCCTCGCCGCCCTCGCCGGTGTTGGAGCGGCCGCCGATGCGGTTCATCGCCACCGCGAGCACGGTGTGGGCTTCGGTCGAGATCGAGCCGAGCGACATGGCGCCGGTGGAGAAGCGCTTGACGATCTCGGCGGCGGGCTCGACCTCCTCGAGCGGCACCGGGTTTGCGGCGAACTTGAACTCGAACAGGCCGCGCAGCGTCAGGTGGCGCTTCGCCTGGTCGTTGATCAGCGCGGCGTATTCCTGGTAGGTCGGGAACGAATTCGCGCGCGCCGCGTGCTGCAGCTTGGCGATCGCGTCTGGGGTCCAGGTGTGGTCCTCGCCGCGCACGCGCCAGGCGTACTCGCCGCCCGCGTCGAGCATTCCAGCAAGCACCGGGTCTTTCTCGCCGAAGGCGGCGCGGTGGATCCGGATCGCTTCCTCGGCCACCTGGAAGACGTCGATGCCCTCGACCGTCGAGGCGGTGCCGGCGAAGTACTTGTCGACCAGCGACCTGGCCAGCCCCACGGCCTCGAACTGCTGCGCGCCGGTATAGGACATGTAGGTCGAGATGCCCATCTTGGACATCACCTTCTTGAGTCCCTTGCCGACCGCCTTGACGTAGTACTTGACCGCCTTGCCCTTGTCCTTGTCTTCGGCCGAGGCGAGCAGGGTTTCGAGCGCGAGATAGGGATGCACTGCCTCGGCGCCGTAGCCGCCCAGCAGGGCGAAGTGGTGCACCTCGCGCGCGCTGCCGGTCTCGACCACCAGGCCAGTCGAGGTGCGCAGGCCCCTGGCGACCAGGTGCTGATGGATGGTGGACAGTGCCAGCAGCGCGGGAATCGCGACGCGCTCCTTGTCGACCAGCCGGTCCGAAATGACGATGATCGAGTAGCCCGAGCGCACCGCGTCCTCGGCCTGCGCGGCGAGCGAGGCGAGGCGCGCCTCGATCGCCTCCGCGCCCCACGCGGTGGGATAGGTGATGTCGAGCTCGCAGGACTTGAACTTGCCGCTGGTGTAGCGCTCGATGTGGCGGATCTTCTCCATCTCGAAGAAGTCGAGCACCGGCTGCGACACTTCCAGGCGCAGCGGCGGGTTGATCTCGTCGATGCCCAGCAGGTTGGGCTTGGGGCCGATGAACGAGACCAGCGAAGTGACCAGCTCCTCGCGGATCGGGTCGATCGCGGGGTTGGTAACCTGCGCGAACAGCTGCTTGAAGTAGTGGTAGAGCGTCTTGTTGCGCCTCGAGAGCACCGCGAGCGAGGCGTCGTTGCCCATCGAGCCGACCGGCTCCTCGCCCGCCGCCGCCATCGGCTGGAGCTGGAACTTGAGGTCCTCCTGCGTGTAGGCGAAGGCCTGCTGGCGGTCGAGCAGCGCCACTTCGGACTTGAGGGGCCGCGTCTTCTCGGACTCGACCTCGTCCAGCTTCACTCTGATGCGCTCGATCCATTCGGCATAGGGGCGCGCACCGGCGAGCGTGTCCTTCAGCTCCTTGTCGTCGACGATGCGGCCCTTCTCCAGGTCGACGAGAAACATCTTGCCCGGCTGCAGGCGCCACTTCTTGATGATCTTCTCTTCCGGGATCGGCAGGCAGCCGCACTCCGAGCCCATGATCACCAGGTCATCGTCGGTGACGATGTAGCGCGAGGGACGCAAGCCGTTGCGGTCGAGCGTCGCGCCGATCTGGCGCCCGTCGGTGAAGGCGATCGACGCCGGGCCGTCCCACGGCTCCATCATCGCCGCGTGGTACTCGTAGAACGCGCGCCGCTGCGGATCCATCAGCGCGTGCTGCTCCCACGCCTCGGGGATCATCATCATCATGGCGTGCGCGACCGAGTAGCCGCCCATCACCAGAAGCTCGAGCGCGTTGTCGAACGAGGCCGAGTCCGACTGGCCGTCGTAGATCAGCGGCCAGAGCTTGTCGAGGTCCTTGCCCAGGATCGGGCTGGAGATCGCGCCCTGGCGCGCACGGATCCAGTTGACGTTGCCGCGCAGCGTGTTGATCTCGCCGTTGTGGCAGATCATGCGGAACGGGTGCGCCAGGTCCCACGAGGGGAAGGTGTTGGTCGAGAACCGCTGGTGCACCAGCGCGAGCGCCGACTCGACGCGCGCGTCCTTCAGGTCGAGGTAGTACTCGCCCACCTGGTAGGCGAGCAGCATCCCCTTGTAGCAGACGGTGCGCGCCGACATCGAGGGCACGTAGAACTGCTTGCCGTGCTTCAGGCGCAGCGCCTGGATGGCGTGGCCCGAGCTCTTGCGGATCACGTAGAGCTTGCGCTCTAGCGCGTCGGTAACGGTAACGCCGCGGCCACGGCCGATGAACACCTGGCGGATGACCGGCTCGAGCTGGATCGCGGGCTGCGCCAGGTCCGAGTTGTCGACCGGCACGTCGCGCCAGCCGAGCAGGATCTGCCCCTCGTCCTTGATCGCGCGCTCGATCTCGTACTCGCAGGCGATGCGCGAGGCCGGGTCGCGCGGCAGGAACACCATGCCGACGCCGTACTGGCCCGCGGGCGGCAGCTTCACGCCCTGCCTCGCCATTTCCTCGCGGTAAAAACGGTCGGGGATCTGGATCAGGCAGCCGGCCCCGTCGGAAAGCTTTGGATCCCAGCCCACCGCGCCGCGGTGGCTCAGGTTCTTCAGCACGTTCAGGCCTTGCTCGACTATGGCGTGCGACTTCTTGCCCTTGATGTGCGCGACAAAGCCGACGCCGCAGGCGTCGTGCTCATGCGAAGGGTGATAGAGGCCTTGAGGCGCGCTCATCTCAGACGAGGAATCTTACAGTTGTTGCGGTGCAGCGACAATGGCTCGGCGCACCGCCGCGGGCTCGATGTCGGCGCGCAGCCTCGCGCGGCCGATCGACTCGAGCAGTACGAAGCGCGTCCTGCCTTTGGCCGCCTTCTTGTCGAGCGCCATCAGCTCCATCAGCCGCTCAGGAGCAAGCGCAGGACCCGCCACTGGCAGCCCGGCGCGCCCGAGCAGCTCGCGCACGCGCGCGACTTCATTTTTTTTCAAGTGACCCGTGAGCATAGATAACTCGGCGGCCATCACCATGCCGGCGGCGATCGCCTCGCCGTGCAGCCAGGCACCGTAGCCGGTGGCCGCCTCGATGGCGTGGCCGAAGGTGTGGCCGAAGTTGAGGAGCGCGCGCTCGCCCGCCTCGCGCTCGTCGGCGGCGACGATGCGCGCCTTGAGCTCGCAGCAGCGCTTCACCGCGTATACCAATGCCTCGCGCTCGCGCCGCAACAGCTGCTCGATATTCTTTTCTAGCCAGTCCACGAACGGCGCGTCCAGCGCGAAGCCGTACTTGATCACCTCGGCGAGCCCTGCGCGCAGCTCGCGCTCGGGCAGCGTGTCGAGTGTCGTGACGTCGGCAAGCACGGCGCAGGGCTGGTGGAAGGCGCCGATCAGGTTCTTGCCCTGCGGATGGTCGATCGCGGTCTTGCCGCCGACCGACGAGTCGACCTGCGCGAGCAGCGTGGTCGGCACCTGCAGGAACGCGATGCCGCGCTGGTAGATGGCGGCGGCGAATCCCGCCAGATCGCCGATCACGCCGCCGCCGAGCGCGACCACGAGCGCGTCGCGGCCGAGGCGGGCCGCGACCAGCTGGTCGATCAGCTGCTCGAGCGCGCGCCAGCTCTTCGAGCGCTCGCCGTCGGGCAGCACGATCTCGGCAAGCCGGGCGTTGCCGAGTGCCTGCTTCACCTTCGCGAGGTAAATAGGCGCCACCACGTCGTTCGTGACCAGCGCAGCGGCGCCCCCGACGAGGTAAGGGGCGTAGAGATCGGCGCGCGTGATCAGCCCGGCGCCGATGTGGATCGGGTAAGAGCGGCTGGCCAGCTCTACGCGGAGGCTTTCCATCGCTCCCGGAGCTCCTCGACCAGCACGCGCGCCAGCGCCTGCACGCTCTGGCGGCGCGTGTCGACCACCAGGTCGGCGATCTCGCGGTACAGCGGATCGCGCTCGGCGTAGAGGCTCTTCAGCTTGGCGAGCGGGTCGGCCGTGGCGAGCAGCGGCCGGTTGCGGTCGTGCCGCACGCGCTCGTAGAGGTCCTCGGCCCGGGCGCGCAGGTACACGACCACGCCACCCGCGGCGAGGCGCCGGCGGTTTTCGGCGGCGAGCACCGCGCCGCCGCCGGTGGCGAGGACGATGCCATCGAGCGCGGTGAGCTCGGCGAGCACCTGGGTCTCGCGCGCGCGAAAGCCGGGCTCGCCCTCGATGTCGAAGATCAGCGGCACGCGCACGCCGCAGCGCACCTCGATCTCGCGGTCGGCGTCGACAAAGCGCAGCTTCAGGCGCCGCGCGAGCAGGCGCCCGACGGTGGTCTTGCCGGCGCCCATCATGCCGACCAGGTAGAGGCTTTTCGCGCCCAGCATGACGGCATTGTAGGAACAAAAACGGCCGGGGGGTCCCGGCCGCGGCGCCGCCCGCCTGGGCGGCAGTCGAGAGTGGCGATTCAGCGAATAGTGAGGCGCTCGTTGACGATGCGCGGCGTGATGAAGATCAAGAGCTCGCTCTTGTCGGCCTGCACCACGGTGTTCTTGAACAGCCAGCCGATCAGCGGCAGGTCGCCGAGGAACGGGATCTTGGTGATCGCGTTCTGGTCGTTCTGCTCGTAGATGCCGCCGATCACCACGGTGCCGCCATTCTCCACCAGCACCTCGGTCTTGACGTGCTTGGTGGAGATCGCGCCGCCCGCGGTGGCGGTGGCCGGCTGATCCTTGTTGACGTCGAGGGTCATGATCACGTTGCCGTCCGGCGTGATCTGCGGCTTCACCTTCAGCGCGAGCACCGCCTTTCGGAACGCGACTGCAGTGGCGCCCGACGAGGTGGCCTGCTGGTAGGGGATCTCCGTGCCCTGCTCGATGATCGCCTCGACCTGATCGGCGGTGAGCACCCGCGGGCTGGCGATGACCTTGCCCTTGCCGTCGGCCTCCAGCGCCGACACCTCGAGGCTCAGCACGCGGCTCATCGAGCTGTTGAACAGCACGAAGGAGAACTGCCCGGCGCTGAAGCCGTTCAGCGGGCCGGCGGGGAAGTTCGACTGCAGGCCGTTGCCGGTGAGGAGCGGCGTGCCGCCGACCAGGCCGGCGGCGGTGGCGGTGTTGCCGAGCTCGGCCCCGACGTTGAGGCGCGCGCCCTGCACGCTTCGGCCGGCGTTCTTCTCCGCGTAGCCGAAGCGCACGCCGAGGTTGCGCGTGAAGGTCTCGGTGGCCTCGACGATGCGCGCCTCGATCATCACCTGGCGCACCGCGACGTCGATCTTGGCGAGCAGGCGCCGCACCTCCTCGAGCCGCCCGGGCGTGTCCTGCACGAACAGCGTGTTGGTGCGCGCGTCGACCACCGCGCTGCCGCGCTTGGAGAGGATGCGCTGGTTCGGGTCGGAGAGCAGCTTCTGCACGTCCTGCGCCTTCTGATAGTTCATCTGGAACGACTCGGTGCGCGTCTGCTCCAGGTCGGAGATCTGCTGCGCCGCCTCGAGCGCCAGCTTCTCGCGCGTCGCCAGCTCGTCGCGCGGCGCGATCCAGATCACGTTGCCGCTGCGCCGGCTGTCGAGGCCGCGCGTCTGCAGGATGATCTCGAGCGCCTGGTCCCAAGGCACGTCTTTCAGACGCAGGGTGATGTTGCCCGCCACCGTGTCGCTGGTGATGATGTTCAGGTCGGTGAAGTCGGCGATCACGTTGAGTACCGCGCGCACTTCCACGTTCTGGAAGTTGAGCGACAGCTTCTCGCCGGTGTACTGGCCGCGGCGCGCGCCGCGCGTGTCGGGCGTGACCGGCTTTACCTCGACCACGAACTGCGTGTCGGACTGGTAGGCGGTGTGCTCCCACTGCCCCTTGGGCTCGATCACCATGCGCACGTTCTCGCCCTGCTGGAAGGTGCTCACGGCGTTGACCGGGGTGCCGAAGTCGATCACGTCGAGGCGCCGGCGCAGGTTGTCGGGAAGCTGGGTCTTGAGGAAGTCGATCACCAGGTTCGCCCCTTGTGTGCGGATGTCGATGCCGGTGCTCGAGTCGGACAGGTCGACCACCACGCGCCCCTCGCCGCCGCGGCCGCGGCGGAAGTCGACGTCGCGCACCGCGTGCTTGGCGTCGGCGCGGCCCTCGGCGAACTGGGCTACCTGGCCGCCCGGCGTCGGCGCCGCGGCGGCCGGCGGCGACAGCGTGATCACGATGCTGCGGCCGTCGATGCTGGTCTCGTAGGCCACCGGGCGGCGCAGGTTGAGCACGAGGCGCGCGCGGTCGCTGCCTTGGACCACGTTCATGCTGCGCAGCTCGCCCTGGCCAATGTCCTGCGAGGCGCGGCCGAGCGCGTTGACGGTGTTGGGCAGGTCGAGCGCGATGCGCGCCGGGTTGGCGACCGCGAAGTTCGGCGGCACGGCGCCGAGCGGGTCCTTGGTAGTGATGCGCACCACCACCTTGCCCGCCTGCTCGCTGACGTCGAAACCCTCGAGGCTGTTGGACTGCGCCAGCGCCAACCCGGCGCCGGCGAGCCACAAGGCGATCGCGGAGAGAAGCTTTTTCGTTTTCATCTTTTCGCCTCCACCAATTGCAGCGAGCTCGAGCGCTCGACCCACTCGCCGCCGCTGTCCTGCACCAGTTCCTTCAGGCTGATCTGGGCCTCGTCGATGGCGGTGATCACGCCGAAGTTCTGGCCCATGTAGTTGCCCTTCTTAACGCGGTACAGGTTGGGCCCCGCCTTGACCAGCGCGAAGGTCTCCTTTTCCTGGGTGATGGTGCCGAGCATCGTGATCGACTCGAGCGGGAACGACTCGAGCGGCTCCTTCACGCGCTTCTCCTGCTCGAGCAGCTTGGCGGCGGTCGCCGAGGTACCTCTCGCCGACTGCGCCACCTCGATGCGCTCGGAGCGGAACGGGTCGACCTGGCCCTCGCTCGTGTAGGGCACCGGCTCGTAGGGCTTGACCTGCGGCAGCGGCGGCACCTGGCCGCGGAAATCCTTGGTGAGCTGCGCCAGTTCCTGCTTCAGGTCGCCGTGCTCGTCGCCGCCGCAGCCGGCGAGCGCGAGGGACAGCGCGGCGGCGAGCGCGGCGCGGCTCATTTCTTGGCCCCTTTGGCACCGCCCTTCTTCGAACCGGCCTTGCGCTGCGCCGCCACCTCTTCGTCGTCGAGGTAGCGGAAGGTGCGCGCGGTGGCGTCCATCACCAGCACGTCCTTCTGCGCCTGGATGGTGACGTCGTTGAGCGTCACGATGCGTGGCAGCTGGCCGACGTCGCTCGCAAAGGCGCCCATGTCGTGGTAGTTGCCGATCACGCGCACGGTGATCGGGCGCTCGGCGTAGAACTCGCGCGTGATCTCGTTGGGCGCCGGGCGGAACAGCTCGAACTGCAGGCCGCGACCGAGCCCGGCCTGGTTGATGTCGACCAGCAGCGAGGCCACCTCCGACTTGTTGGGCAGCTGCTTGAGCAGCGCGCCGAACTGGGTGTCGATCTCGCGCAGCTGCTGGCGGTGCAGGTCGAGGTTGATCGCCTGCTTCTTCTTGCCGAGGTATTCCTCCTTCAGCTTCACTTCCTGGTTCTGCAGCCGCGCCAGCTCCTCGCGCTGGTCGTTGTTGTGCAGGAAGAAGCCGGCCACCGGGATGGCGACCAGGATCGCGATCAGCACTAGCAGCTTGGGCGCGGCGTGCCAGGTGCCGGCGTCCTTCCAGTTGGTGCGCTTGATCTCGTCGAGCAGCGCGTTGAAGTTGAAGGCCATGGCGTTACCCCTTCTTCGCCGCCGCGCCCGGCTTGGGCGCGGGCGCCTTGTCGGCCGCCTTGTCGACGGCGGCGCGCTTGATCGACAGGTTCATGTTGAATTCAGACACTCGGCGCTTGTCGACCGTCGAGGCCTTGACCTCGATCAGCTCCGGGTTGGCGAGCCACGGCGAGGACTCGATGTTGCGCATCAGCGTCGAGACGCGCGCGTTCGACTGGGCATAGCCGACGAGACTGACCTTGAGGCCCTTCTGCGCGATCGACTTCAGGTACACGCCCTCGGGCATCTGCTTGACCAGCTGGTCGAGCAGGTTGACGGTCTGCGCGCGATCCGCCTGCAGGGTCTCGATCACCTGCTTGCGCGCGAGCAGCGCCTGGATCTCGTCCTTGAGCTTGTTGATCTCGGCGATCTCCTTGTCGAGCTTGGCGATCTCGCCCTTGAGGAACTTGTTGCGCCCGTCCTGGGCGTCGATCTTCTCGGCGAAATAGGTATGCATGGCGCCGACGACCAGCAGGCCGATGACGGCGGCGCCGCCCGCGATCCCGTAGAAGTGGTTGCGCGAGCGCTTGCGGCGCTCCTCGCGGTGCGGCAGCAGGTTGACGCGGGCGGTGCTCATGACGGATCGAATCTCCGCATCGCCAGGCCGCACGCCACGATCAGCGAGGGCGCGTCGACCATCAGCCGCTTGAGCTGCACCCGCGGCGAGGTCTGCATCTGCGTGAACGGGTTGGCGACGCTGCAGGTGACCTGCGCGCGGGTGTTCACCACCTCGTCGAGCCCCGGGATCACCGCCGAGCCGCCGGCGAGCAGGATGTGCTCGACGCTGTGGTACTGCGTTGAGGTGAAGAAAAACTGCAGCGCGCGCTGGATCTCGCCCGACAGGTTCTCCATGAACGGGCGCAGCACCTCGGCCTCGAAGTCGTCGGGCAGGCCGCCCGAGCGCTTCGCGTTCTCGGCTTCTTCCGGGCTCATGCCGTAGCGCGTCACGATCTCCTGCGTGAGCTGGTTGCCGCCGAAGGCCTGCTCGCGCGTGTAGACCGACTGGTCATTGCGCAGCACGGTCACTTGCATCACGTTCGCGCCGACGTCGACCACGGCGATGTTCTGGTCCTTGCCGGCGCTGGGCAGCGCCTGCACTACCAGCGACAGCGCGGTCTGCTGCGCGAAGGCCTCGACGTCCATCACCAGCGCCTTGAGGCCGGCGGAATCGGCCACCGCAACGCGGTCCTCGACCTTTTCCTTGCGCGTCGCCGCGATCAGCACTTCCTGCTCCTCGGGGTTGGTCGGCGAAGGCCCAACCACCTGGAAGTCGAGGTTCACTTCCTCGAGCGCGAACGGGATGTACTGGTTCGCCTCGCTCTCGACCTGCACCTCGAGCTCTTCCTCGCGCAGCGTCGCCGGCACCACGATCTTCTTCGTGATCACCGCGCCGGTGGGCACCGCCATCGCGACGTGCTTGGTGCGCGTGCCGAGTCGCTTGTGCGCGCGGCGCACCGCGTCGGTCACCGCCTCGAGGTTGTTGATGTTGCCGTCGACGATCGCGTCCTTTGCGAGCGGCTCGATGGCATAGCGCTCGACGCGATAGCCTCCCTTGCCCGCGTCGACGATCTCGAGCATCTTCACGGAGGACGAGCTGATATCGAGCCCGAAGAGCGGCGGCGCCTTGGGCTTGAACAGGTCGAATGCCATTCCGTTTTCCCCCCTGATTTCCCTTTGCCTATCGCACCTTAGGCGCGATACGTAGAATTAGCGTGAGATGCTAGCAACAACCCCTCCGGGTGTCTAGTTAATTATCCACGAGGGGGGAAGCGCTATGATCCGACGTCCCATGCAGCGTATGCAATAGCGGGCCGAGACAGGTCTAACTCCGCGATGTGGCTCCGCTTTCTCGCCTTCCCACTGGCGCTTCTCGCCGGCCTGGTAGCCGCCGGGCTGCTCCTGCTCGGGCTGGTGGTCGTCCTCGCCTATCCGAACCTGCCCGAGCTCGGCGCGCTCACCGCGTACCAGCCGAAGGTCCCCCTGCGCATCTACACCGCCGAGGGGGTGCTGATCGGCGAGTTCGGCGAGGAGCGCCGCGCGGTGGTGTCGATCGCCGAGGTTCCAGAGCAGCTCAAGCAGGCGATCATCGCCGCCGAGGACGAGCGCTTCTACCAGCACCCGGGAATCGACTACCTCGGCGTGCTGCGCGCCGCCTACGCCAACCTGGTCTCGGGCGGCCGGCGCCAGGGCGCGAGCACTATAACCATGCAGGTGGCGCGCAACTTCTTCCTTTCGTCGGAGAAGACGCTGACGCGCAAGCTCTACGAGGCGCTGCTCGCCTTCAAGATCGAGCACAGCCTGAACAAGGAGCAGATCCTCGAGCTGTACGTGAACCAGATCTACCTGGGGCAGCGTGCCTACGGCTTCGGCGCTGCCTCGCAGATCTACTTTGGCAAGGCGCTCAACCAGCTGACCCTTGGCGAAATCGCGATGCTCGCCGGGCTGCCCAAGGCGCCCTCGATGTACAACCCGATCGCCAACCCGCAGCGCGCGAAGCAGCGCCAGCACTATGTCCTGCGACGGATGAGCGAGCTCGGCTACATTTCCGCAGCGCAATACGATCAGGCGTACAAAGCGCCGCTGCGCGCCCGCCGGGAAGTTAATGAGTACTCGCTTCACGCTGAATTCCTGGCGGAGATGGTCCGCCAGGCGCTTGCCGAGCACTACCCCGAGGATGTCTATACGCGCGGATTCCGCGTTTACACGACGCTGCGCAAGGCCGACCAGGAGGCCGCGTATGAATCGCTGCGCAAAGGGGTACTCGATTACGACCGCCGACAGGGCTACCGAGGGCCCGAAGGCTATGTCGAGCTGCGGCCTGGGGCGGGCGATGAGGAGTTCGACGAGGCGCTCGAGGGCCATCCCGACTCGGACGACCTGCTCGCAGCGGTGGTGCTATCGGTCGATGCGAGGCAGGTCGAGACGGCGCTGCGCACGGGCGAAAAGGTGGTGGTCGCGGGCGAGGGGCTGCGCTTCGCGGCGCGCTCGCTCGATCCGAAAGCCGGCTCGCAGCGGCGCATCCGCCGCGGCTCGATCGTGCGCGTTCAGCGCGAGGGCAAGAGCTGGCAGATCACCCAGCTGCCCGAGGTCGAGGCGGGGTTCATCTCGCTCGACCCGCAGGACGGCGCGATCCGCTCGCTGGTCGGCGGCTTCGACTTCTGGCGCTCCAAGTTCAACCACGTGACGCAGGCCTGGCGCCAGCCGGGATCGTCGTTCAAGCCGTTCATCTACTCGGCGGCGCTCGAGAAGGGCTTCACGCCGGCGACCGTGATTCCCGACGAGCCGGTGGTGCTTGAGGCCGAGGAGACCGGCAGCCAGCGCTGGGAGCCGAAGAACTACGACGGCAAGTTCGAGGGCCCGATGCGCCTGCGGACCGCGCTCGCCAAGTCGAAGAACATGGTGTCGATCCGCATCCTCGACGCGATCGGCGCGAAGTACGCGCGCGAGTACGTGACGCGCTTCGGCTTCGACGCCGAGCGCCACCCGCCCTACCTGACGATGGCGCTGGGCGCGGGCTCGGTCACGGCGTGGCAGATGGCGCGCGCCTACTCGGTGTTCGCCAACGGCGGCTACATAGTGCAGCCCTACTTCATCCACAAGATTGTCGACGACCGCGGCAACGTGCTCGCGCTCGCCGAGCCGCGGCGCGCCGGCGACGAGGCGCTGCGCGTCATCGACCCGCGCAACGCTTTCATCATGGACAACATGATGCAGGACGTGACGCGCATCGGCACCGCGGCGCGCGCCGCGCGCCTAGGACGCAGCGACATCGCGGGCAAGACCGGGACCACCAACGAGTTCGTCGACGGATGGTTCGCCGGCTATCAGCCGGCGCTGGTCGGCATCGCCTGGGTCGGCTTCGACCAGCCCAAGACGCTCGGCAAGAACCAGACCGGCGCGGTGGTCGCGCTGCCGATCTGGGTCGGCTACATGGAGAAAGCGCTCAAGGACGCGCCCGAGATACCGCGCGAAATGCCGCCCGGCATCGTGGTGCTGCCGACCGGCCCGTTCCCGACCGTCGCCGGCGAGACCCGCCTGGTGCCCGAGTACTTCTACCAGGAAGCAGTGCCGCCGCCCGAGATGCTGCGCCCCATTGCTCCGGCGACCGCCCCGCCGGCGCCGCTGCCCGAGGTGGTCGTCCCGCCCTCCTAAGGCCGCAGCAGCACCGGCTGGCCGGCGTGCGCCGAGACCAGCTTCGAGAGCGCCGAAAAGAGTTCCGCGCCGTCGCGCGTGTCGCGCCAGGCGGCGCCGTCCCAGCGGAAGTGGAAGCCGCCCGAGCGCGCCGCCACCCACAGCTCGCGCATCGGCGCCTGGCGGTTGAGCACCATGCGCGAGCCGTCGGCGAACTCGATCTCGAGCACACCGCCGTCCTTGCGCGTCGCGTCGGCGTCCACGCCGCTTGCCTCGAGCGCCGCCTCGATGCGCTCCAGCGTCCGCTCGGCGGCGGCGGCGAACTCGGTCTCGTCCATGGGATACCATCGCGATTTTATGCGCTTGCTGCCTGCAGTTACGCGGTTACTTCTCATGGTCGCCGCCCTGGCTGCCGCAGCCGCGTGCGGTCAGAGGGGGCCGCTCTACCTTCGCGACAACCCGCCCGCCGGGGTGAAGCCGCCGCAGAAGCGCGACACCTACAAGCCCGTGCCCTACCCCGAGTCGCTCAAGGAGCGGCCGGAAGAAGAAACACAGCCGAAGTGAGCTTCGCCTATCGCAGCGGCATGCTGTGCGCCGAGCAGGTGCCGCTCGATGAGCTCGCGCGCCGCTTCGGCACGCCCTGCTACGTCTATTCGCGCGCCGCCATCGAGGGCGCGTATCGCGAGTTCGCCGCCGAGGCGCGCGGGCGCAGCGCGCAGATCTGCTACTCGGTCAAGGCCAACTCGAACCTGGCGGTGCTTGCGCTGCTCGCGCGACTCGGCGCGGGCTTCGACATCGTTTCCGGCGGGGAGCTCGCGCGCGTGCTCGCGGCGGGCGGCGAGGCGCGGCGCACGCTCTTCTCCGGCGTGGGCAAGAGCGCCGCGGAGATCCAGTACGCCCTCGAGCAGGGCATCGGCTGCCTCAACATCGAGTCCGAGCCGGAGCTCGAACGCGTCGATGCAATCTCGCGGCGGCTCGGGCGCCGCGCGCCGATCGCGTTCCGGGTCAACCCGGACATCGACGCGAAGACGCATCCCTATGTCTCGACCGGGTTGCGCGAAAACAAGTTCGGGGTCGCCCACGAGGACGCCGAGCGTCTCTACCGGCGCGCCGCCGGCATGGCGGGCATCGAGATCGTCGGCATCGGCTTTCATATCGGCTCTCTGCTGCTGGACACCGCCCCCTTCGTGGCGGCGATCGAGCGCGTCGTCGCACTGCTCGACCGGCTCGAGCAGGCGGCAATCCGGCTGCGGCACATCGACGTGGGCGGCGGCATCGGCATCCGCTACAAGGACGAGAAGCCGCAGCCGATCGCGGCGTTCGTCGCCGATGCGATGGACGCCCTCGGCAAGCGGCGCCAGACCCTCGTTTTCGATCCGGGCCGCTCGATCGTCGGCAACGCCGGCG
>Ga0075424_100000095_pt1 | contig 51862 bp, 44 predicted proteins | sample SoiMethybrSBSTD3_FD_75301 | JGI IMG/M metagenome (GOLD analysis project Ga0075424, IMG submission 75301) | Bulk soil microbial communities from a Populus tree surrounding site in Tennessee, USA - Soil MetaG P. TD hybrid SBSTD3 | ecosystem: Environmental > Terrestrial > Soil > Tree plantation...
CGCACAATCTCGGCGAGCTCGACGCGATCGCCGACTTCGCGCACGATCGCCTCGCCGCCAAGGTCTGGAACCTCTACTTCCTGGTGCCGACGGGGCGCGGCCAGTTCGTGTCGGACATGACCCCCGTGCAGTACGACGAGGTGCTCGCCTCGCTGTACCGGATCCAGCGGAAGTACGACCGACGTATGCTCGTGAACGCGAAGTGCGCTCCGCATTACATCAAGACCGTTCTGGAAAATGCCCTTCGACCCGGCTCAGGGCAAGCCGGTACCGAATCCGATCCGAAGATCAGGACCTACTCTGGAGGGGCCGGAGGATGTCCGGCGGGGACGCACTACATGGGGATCCGGCCGAACGGGGATGTCACACCTTGCCCCTACCTCCCGGTCTTCGGAGGGAACCTTCGCCGCGCGTCTCTCACGAACCTTTGGAACTCGGCGGGAGTGTTCACCGACATTCGACGCCGCTCCTCGCTTGGCGGGAAATGCGGGGAGTGCGAGATGAACAGCCACTGCGGGGGCTGCCGCGCCCGCGCCTATGGGATGACCGGCGATGTGATGGCCGAAGATCCGCTCTGCACCCACACGCCCGGGACATTCGCGGGGTCGCCTCTTCTTGCCCCGCCTCCGCCCCTTCGGGGCTTCGGCGAGGCAGGCTCTCCCGAGCCTGGCGCCGCTCGCTCGCTCCAATACGGCCTCGATTCGCAGACGACGATCGCGTGGGACGATGCGGCCGCCGCACGCATGAAGAAGGTCCCGGCGTTCGTCAGGGGAATGGTCGTCAGGGCCGTCGAGCAGTCCTGCCGCAACAGCGGGCTCGATCGCGTGACCGTCGAAGAACTCGAACGGATCCGAGCGCGGATGCCAACTCCGAAGATGTTCGGGTAGATCAATTCCCAATTCCCAACGCCCAACTCCCAATTTCGAGTCGACCGCGGTTGGGAGTTGGGAGTTGGAGGTTGGGAATTGACACGCTTCTAAAGTTGTCTACCGGAAGGGATCAGCGGCCGCTCCGCCCTGCTCCGCGGCTGCGTCCTGCATCCACTTCTGGAATTCCTCGGCGCTCTCGACAGTGACAATCCCACGCATCCGGGCATGGCCCAGACCACAGAGCTGCGCGCAGGCGATCTCGTACTCGAATGCAGCATTCCCCGTCCGGGTCCGCATGTCCGCAGTCGTGATCGTGGGAATGAACCAGATGGGGATCGTGAGCCCGGGCACCGCGTCCTGCTTTACTCGAAACTCGGGCACGCCGAAGCTGTGGATGACATCCTTGCTCCGGAGATTGACGATGATCGGCCTGTTCACGGGCAAATGGAGTTGACCGACGGTCGTGATGTCGTCCTTCGCGGCAGGATCGGAGCGATCGAGCCCCAAGGGGTTCGACTGGAGGTCGATCAGCTTGATGTCGGTGCGGCCGAATACTTTGTCGGCGCCGGCATAGTGGATGTTCCAGGCGAACTGCTCGCCGGTCACGTGAACGAGCAGCGCTTCGTTCTCCGGGGGCAGGCCCTCGACTCTCGCGGCCCAAAGCGGGATCGCGAATCCGACCAGGAGGATCGCTTCGACCACGGCCACGCCGATCTCGATATACGTCGACCTGTGTGACGTGACCCCTTTGTAGTCCGCCACCGGATTCCGCGACTTCCGGAAACGGACGATGGCGTAGAGAATGAACCCTCCCCAGCCCACGAACAGGATGAGCATGAAGATGTGAATCCAGCCGATCAGGTTATCGATCTGCCCGCCGTGAGTCGTGGCGAGCGGTGGGAGCCCCATCCACTCAGTCATGTTCTCGACGCTCCTCCCTGGAGCTCCGACCATTCACTGTCGAGGTCGATGTCCGCGATGCGCTTCGCGCGTTGGCGGAGATAAATGAAGAAGGCCACGAACGCGCCCTGCACGGCAAATGTAATGCCCAGCAGCGCCAGAATACCGAGTTTCGCCCCGTCGATCAGCGGGCTCTCCGCAGCCCCGAAACACACAGGACAGGCGAAGGCGCTCGAGCTACCGCCGATCACGATGGCTGCCGCCATCGTGAAAGCCCGGATCCAAAGCTGTGTTCGCCTTACTTTCATCGCAGCATCCTCGTCTTGCGCAGGAACCAGGAGTCGTAGACGACGAGGCCCAACGATACCGCGAAGGAACCGATCCCCGAGAGCAAGCTGGCGAGCCCGTCCTGGCGTCCGTACTGCGCCAGGCACCAGACACCGAACACTATTGCGAGGGCCGCGGAGAGGAAGATCAGGAATGCGTGTACCCACCTGAGGTTCATCAGTGAATCCAGAAGCCGTCGCTGACGGTGAAGATCGGAAGCGCCATCAGCGCGACGAAGAAGAACGCGGTCAGCGCGAGGACTGCGTAGATCAGCTTCTTCTCAGAGATCAAATGCATGAAGTAGCACGCCACCAGCGACCCCTTGATGGTGGCGACGATCAGCGCCACCGTCACGGCGATCGGCACGGGAAGATGGAAGCGAGATACCACCACCGTGACGATCGTCAGGACCATGAGCGTCACGAAGACGGTGATGTAGATCCTGACGTGTTTGTCGATGTCGACTGCGTGGTCGCTCGTCACGGATGTCGCAGCGTGGTCGCTCGCCATGGAATCCTTCTACAGAAGATACAGGGTCGGAAAGAGAAAGATCCAGACCAGATCGACGAAATGCCAGAAGAGACCCGAGTGCTCGACCCGGTTGGTGAACCAGACCGGATTCGTTTTCCAGAGCTTCGCGCCCGGGCCCCAGAAATACGCATTCACAACCATCCCGCCGAACACGTGGAGCCCGTGCAGGCCCGTCAGTGTGAAATAGATGGCGAGGAAGTTGTTGGTGCTGGGCAGTTCCCCTCCGTGGAAATGGTGGCTGTATTCGAAGTACTTGATCACGAGGAAGACCAGCCCGGCCAGGATCGTCAACCCCATGTAGATCCGATAGGTCTGGAAGCGGCGGCGCATCAGCGACGCCCAGGCCATGACCATCGTGACAGAGGATGCGATCAGGACGATCGTGTTGACCGTGGCGAGCGGGACGTCCAGAAACATGTCTCCCCGCGGCCAGCTCGGCGCGCCTACTCGAATCAGAATGTAGCTGGCGAACAACGCCCCGAACAGCATGACCTCCGAGGCCAGGAAGAGCCAGATGCCGATCTTGCCGTTGGTCAGACCGGTGTCGCGTCGAATCTCGACTGTGTACGGGATGTCCATCTCGAATCAGGCCTCGAACTGCGGCACGAAGTCTTTGCCCGCGCCGGGAACGCTGTACTCGTAGGGCCCGCGGTACGCTTGCGGGACCTGAGCGAAATTGCCGTGCGGTGGAGGCGAGGGAGCCGACCACTCGATCGTCGTGGCCTGCCACGGGTTCTCGTCAGCCACCGCTCCCTTCTTGATGCTCCAGAAGAAATTGAAGATGAAGGGAATCTGGAAGAGCGCGAGCGTCCACGCGCCCCACGACGAGACCGCGTTCCAGTGCATGGTCGGCTGCGCAAAGGCGTAGGCGGTCCCGGCGTCGAACAGGCGCCGCGAAACGCCAGCCAGTCCGATGATGAACATCGGCATGAAGATGACGTTCATGCAGATGAGCGATCCGGCGAAGTGGATCTTGCCGAGCGTCTCGTTCATCTTCCGCCCGGTCGCCTTCGGATACCAGTAGTAGATTCCCGCCATGAGGGCGAAGATCGTTCCCGGAGCGACGACGTAGTGGAAGTGGGCGATGACGTAATACGTGTCGTGCAGCGGGATGTCCGCGATGTTCAAGCCGAGCGGCAGCCCCGTCAGCCCGCCGATGCCGAACATCGGAAGAAAGGCGACTGCGAAGAGCATGGGGGTGTTGTAGCGTATCGATCCACCCCAGAGCGAGATGATCAGGGCCGTGAGGATCACGACCGAGGGGATCGAAATGATCATCGTGGTCGTCTGGAAGAACGCCGCCATCGTCGTCCCCATGCCGGTCATGAACATGTGGTGCGCCCACACGATGAACGACATGAAGCCGAGGAAGACGAGGGAGTAGACCATCGAGCGATAGCCCCACAGCGGCTTCCGTGTGTTGTTCGCGATGATCTCGGCCACGATTCCCATCCCGGGAAGGATCAGGACGTAGACTTCCGGGTGCGCCAGGAACCAGAACAGGTGCTGCCAGAGGAGCGGGTTGCCTCCGCCCGTGTTGGCGAGCGCCTGGCCGCTGACAACGAGGCCGCTCGGCAGGAAGAAGCTCGTGCCGGCCACACGATCCATCAGCTGCATGACTCCCGCGGCCTCGAGCGGCGGGAAGGCCAGGAGCAGGAGGAAGGCCGTGACGAACTGGGACCAGCAGAAGAACGGGAATCGCATGAAGGTGAGGCCCTTCGCGCGAAGCTGGATCGTGGTCGTGATGAAGTTGAGCGCACCAAGCAACGACGAGGTGATCAAGAAGATCATCCCGATGAGCCACCACGTCTGACCAGTACCTGCGATGACGGAGAGAGGTGCGTAAGAGGTCCATCCGGATTGCGCGGCCCCTCCGGGAACGAGGAAGCTGCCGAGCATCGTGATGCCGCCGAGGAAGAGGCACCAGTAGCTCACCATGTTGATTTTCGGGAACGCCATGTCCGGCGCTCCTATCTGGAGCGGGAGCACGAAATTCCCGAAGCCACCGACGGCGAGCGGCACCACGCCGAGGAAGACCATGATCGTGCCGTGCATCGCGCCGAGCTCGTTGTAGAACTCAGGGAGCATCGTCCCGCCCGGCATCCGCGCCTCGCCGAACAGCTGGCCGATCAGCGGCAGCGGGACGCCCGGGTAGGCGAGCTGCCAGCGCATGAGCATCATCAACGAAAAGCCAAAGAGCAGGAACAGGAGACCAGTGACGGCGTACTGAATGCCGATGACCTTGTGATCGGTTGAGAAGACGTACTTGCGCCAGAAGCCGAGCTCCTCGTGATGGACTTCGTGCGCGACGTGCGGTTTGGGTGCGACGACCGTCTTCTCACTCATGCGGCCTCTCTTCTGATTCGCTACTTCGCGTGATCGCTCGTTGGGTCTTGCTGTCTACTTCGCGGGGAGCGCGAACTTGAAGTTCTGCGTCTTCGTGTCGGTGCCGCCAACCATGATCGAGGCTGTCTGCGTCCCCAGCCTCTCGTGCCAGACGGTGATCTCGTAGGTCCCCGCGTCGAGACCCGAAATCGTGAACTTCCCGTCAGTGCTCGTCACCGAGAAGAAAGGATGCGTGAAGACACCGACGTAAGCGCTCATCCACGGGTGAACGTCGCACTTGACCTGGAACATATTCTCAGGCTTGGGGAAGTTCGTGGTCATCTCCTTGACCGTCGCCGGCTGCCCGCGGTTGAATGACGGATTGAGCTTGGGGAGCGTGTGGATGTTGTGGAGGATGCCGTCGGAGTTGAGGATCCTGTACGCCTGCCCGACCATAATCCCCATGACATGCGGTTTGTATTCACAGCCGTCTTGATCGATGACCACCGGAGTCTTGGGAGCGGGATACGTCTTCCCAGCCGGTAGCCCCTTCGAAACCCAGACCATGATGTTCGCCATTGCGTTGCCGGTGCCGAGGACCAGCGCCTCGTTCGGCGCGGGTTTGGCTCCGTGCTTCTTGTGGCAGACGGCCTCGGCGGTCATATCGATTGGCTTGAGCGCGGGGGCTTTCCCGTCGAAGGTGACGGTTCCGGTGATGGACGAAGCGGCAACGGCGACACCCGGCGAGAACAACATGACGAGCACTACGGCCGCCAGCCACAGCCTATTCCCTGTTCCGCCCATACTCGGCTCCTTGGTCATCGCTCACCTCTCTCCTTCGTGGTCGCAGAGCTGCTTTCCACGCATCATCAAGCGCTCCATCGCCGCAGGAAACTTCAGTCTCTCGCGAATTCTACATCGGACCCGTCATCCGTCAACATCATCGATCGCCATGCGTTCTCGACCGGGACTGTTGTCCGACTTCAGGCGTTCTCGAACGCGAGCGATTCGGCCAGCCTCGGGTCGCGAAGCGGGACGAGCGCCTGTCGTCGCATCAGCCAGCCCGCTGCCGCAACGAAGCACCCGCCCACGGCGAGGAAGGCGGCTACGTCCAGAACCGACGGACGGACTCCTTCGGGGTGGAGCGTCGGCATGACCTGCCAGTAGATGTCCACGAAGTGCATTGCGAGGAGCCACGTTCCGCCGACCGCGAGAGTCCATCCCTTCCGCTTGACGGTGCGCCCCATCAGATAGAAAAACGGAACCCCGAAGTGTCCCGCCATGAGGAGGAGCGAGATGATCTCCCACGACCCTTCGAGCCGCGCCTTGAACCAGAAGGACTCCTCGGGGAGGTTGGCGTACCAAATAAGGAAGAACTGGGAGAAGCCGATGTAGGCCCAGAACGACGTGAACGCGAAGAGAAACTTTCCGAGATCGTGCAGATGCTCCGCAGTGATCACCGTGTCGAGCAGCCCCGCACCGCGCATTGCCGGCGTCACGACCGAGAGCAGCGCGATGAACCCGATGAAGGAGCCCGCGAAGAAATAGACGCCGAACATCGTCGAGTACCAGTGCGGCGTGAGCGACACGATCCAGTCGACCGAGGCGAACGTTGAGGTCAGCGCGAGGACGATGATGCCGGGACCGGCGAACTTCCGCAGGCGCGCCGAGACTGCGGGATCCCCGGTCGCGTCCTGACCGCGCGAGCTGCGGTAATAGAGGAGCGCGAGGAAGGACCAGTAGATGAAGTAGATCACCGCCCGAATCACGAAGAACGGCACGTTGAGGAACGGTTCCTTCCAGCGCAGCAGCGCATCGTGTTCGGCCGCGCCCGGGACGGACCATGGGTAGAGATACTGCAGGCCGAAGAGCAGCGGGACGAAGAGAACCGCCATCACGGGGATCGTTGCGAAGACGGTCTCGCCGATCCGCCGCACCACGATCCCCCATCCTCCTTGGCACGCATACATGAACAGCACGAAGAAGAGCCCGCCGAGCGCCAGGCTCAGAAAGAACAGGAACGACACGAGCCACGAGAAGAAGAACTGCTTCGGATTCCCCGGCCCGAGAATCGCGCAGCCTACTGCGCCGAGCAGGACGCACGCGGCGCCAATGAGGGGAAGCCGGTTCCACGAGTGCCCCGGCGGGATCGTGGCCTGTTCGGGCCGCAAGGCCACCTTAGTGTGTTCGGACGTCATTCAGGACTCCAGGAGCTCGACGCTTCGTGCGCCCAGAGACTCCAGCAGCTTTCCGGTGGCCGACGGATCGAAACGGGGATCCCACGATTCGATCGAGATGAAGAAGGCATCATCGGTCACACGCTCGAAGACCTTGGATCGGAAAAGCGGATGGTAGTGCATGGGGAGCCGGTTCAGGCCGAGCATGCCGAAGACGGCACCGAACGCGGCAAAGAGAACTCCGAGCTCGAACGTGATCGGAATGAAGGCGGGCCATGAGAAGAGCGGTTTGCCGCTGATCACGAGGGGCTGCGCGCTGGCGTGGACCCACCACTGCAGGCCGAACCCGAACGCGGCGCCGGTCAATCCCGCGACGAGAACGATCCAGGGAAGCGGGGAACGCCGGATTCCCATCGCTCGTTCGAGGCCGTGGACGGGGAACGGTGTGTGGGCGTCCCACTTCGTGAAGCCGGCATCACGCACCTTCTCGCACGCGTGATAGAGGTCCGCTGGCGTCGCGAATTCGGCGAGGATTCCGTAGTGTGGCCCCTGCGGGAGCTGCGGGAGGAGAAGCGGCATCAGGAGGCTCCTTCGGGAGTGGGCGCCCCAAGTGCCGGCCGCGCGGCTCGACCCTTGATCTGACGTTCGGGGCCGTGCTGGCCGTGCGGATCGGCCTGCGGCAGCACGGTCTTCACCTCGGACGTTGCCACCATCGGCAGGAAACGCACGAACAGACAGAACATCGTGAAGAAGAGACCGAAGCTCCCGAGCAGACACGACACATCCCAGACCGTGGGCCTGAAGTAGCCCCAGGAGGACGGGAGGAAATCACGGTGCAGCGACGTGACGATGATCACGAATCGCTCGAACCACATGCCGATGTTGATGACGATCGACAGCGCGAACAGGATCGGGATGCTCGTGCGCGCCTTCTTGGACCAGAAGATCTGCGGGCTGATCACGTTGCAAGTGATCATGGTCCAGTACGCCCACGAGTACGGGCCGAGCGCGCGGTTCATGAACGTGAAAAGCTCGTACGGATTGCCGCTATACCAGGACGTGAAGAACTCGGTGGCGTAGGCGTAGCCAACCATCGTCCCGGTGACGAGCATGATCTTCGCCATGTAGTCGAAGTGGCGGAGCGTGATGATGTGATCGAGGCGAAATGCCGTGCGGCAGATCACCATGAGCGTCACCACCATGGCGAAACCAGAGAAGATCGCGCCCGCAACGAAGTAGGGCGGGAAGATTGTCGTGTGCCACCCGGGAAGCACAGAGACCGCGAAGTCCATCGAGACGACCGAATGAACCGAGAGGACCAGCGGCGTCGCGAGGGCCGCGAGAACGAGATAGGCGGTTTCGTAGTGGTTCCATTGCCGCACAGAGCCCCGCCATCCGAGCGCCAGGAAACCGTAGACGATCTTTCGGATGCGAGTCTTCGCGCGATCGCGCATCGTCCCCAGGTCCGGGATCAGTCCCACGTACCAGAAGAGGACTGAGACGGTTCCGTACACGCTGACCGCAAAGACGTCCCAGAGAAGAGGGCTTCTGAAGTTGGGCCACAGGCTCATCTGGTTCGGGACGGGAAACATCCAGTAAGCGACCCAGACGCGTCCCACGTGGATCCCCGGGAACAGCAAGGCGCACATGACGGCGAAGATGGTCATCGCCTCGGCCGAGCGATTGATCGACGTACGCCATTTCTGGCGGAAGAGGAAGAGGATCGCCGAGATGAGCGTTCCGGCGTGCCCAATGCCGACCCAGAACACGAAGTTCGTGATATCCCAAGCCCAGCCAACGGGGACGTTGAGACCCCAGATACCGATCCCCTCCCAGAAGAGCCACGAGACCGCGACGCCGAGCAGGCCGAGGAGCGCTAAGGCAGGGAGGAAAAAGAACCACCATCCACTCGGTGTTGGCCGCTCAACGGCCTCCGCGACGACCTCGGTGATGGCATGGAAATCCGGGGAGCGTAGGATGAGCGTGGGATTGCCCGCGACAGGGTTGTCGAGCAGTTCTGCTTCCGTCTGGGCCAAGCCTTTCCCCCGATTTGAATGTGAAGAGTGACCGTGTGTAGTTGAAGAGTGGCCGTGTACCTACCACCGCGGAATCGCGCGAGTCAAGCATCCGCCTCCGCGCATGCTCGTCAGGCGCGCGACGGCGCAGCCGTGAGGCCAATCTGCTCGAGCAGCGCTTCGAGGTCGTCTCCCGAGGCAGGAATGCAGGCGACGATCCTCGCGGCGTTCTTCCGGACCCATGAATCTGCCTCCGGAAGCGCGCGCACCGCGTCACCCGAGCCGAGGAGCCATTGCCACGCTTCGTGCGTCTCGGTCGCGAACTCCTGGAGGGACGGCGCTCCCTCCGCGCGCTGAATCCGCGAAATACGCGCGGCCAACTCGCGCGCTTCGACCAGCCCCGAGTTCATGCTGTGCACGCCGACCGGATCCGCCTGGTGCGCGGCGTCCCCGGCGAGCCAAACGCCTCCATTGCCAAAGCTCCGCGCGAGGCGCCGCTCGAACAGACCGAGCGTTGACCAGTAAATCTGCGTCGGTCGCGCCGCGCACCAGGGAGCCCGCGCGGCGATCAGTTGCTCGAGCCGCGGCATCGATGTCGAGTGTTCCGCGGCGTTTCGGATCTGGAATCCCCAGCGGCATCGCCCATCTTCGAGAGGCCAGTACACGCTCGTCAGGTCTGAATCGAGCATGACTCGCGCTTCCGCGGGAAGCTCTCCCGCTGCTTCGATCTCGTAAACGGAGAAGATCTGACCGACGCCATACTCTTCCATCTCGATACCGGACATCCGACGCACAGTCGAGTCGAACCCGTCGGCGCCGATCACATATGCCGGACGGATCATCTCGCTTCGCACGACGACCGACTCGCTTCGCGCGACGGGGTAGCCCATCGCGACCTGGTCGAGCTTCGCGACCTCTGCTCCGGGGGTCGCGCCATCCACCGTGAGAGCCTGGAGCCTGTGTCCCCAGAGGACCTTGAGCTTCTTCCGGCGGAGCGCCTCCTCCGCGGCTCTCTCCAACACGCTTTGGCGGATGACGAGGAGATACGGATGTCTGGAGGCAAGCGAGGAATAGTCGATCTCGGCGCGCCTCTCCCGACCCTCGTAGTAGGCGACCTTCGTCAGCTTCCGTCCCGCGGCGATCAGCTCTTCGGAGAGTCCAGCATCGTCGAGCACGCGGAGCGTGCGCGGATGGATCGCGAGCGCGTAGCTGTGCTGAGTCGTCCGCTGGTGCATGTCGACGATCTCCACCCGGACTCCGTGCTGCTGCAGGAACAGCGCGGCGACGAGACCGACCGGACCGGCACCGACGACGAGTACTTCCGGATTGGGATGACTGAACATCGGAGTCTCCCTCCTCGCTCGCCTGTGCAAGGTTGCAAGATCGGCTCCCGTGCAGCCGCGCTCAGAAGAGGCGTGAGGACCCGAATCCCGTCGAGCGGTTCGCGCCTCGATCGGGAATCCTTCACGTTCCCGCGAAAGAGTTCGCCCTCTGGGGGATTCAGGACGCGGGCCGCCTGAGGCGCAGCCGCGCCATCACCTTGTGCGGGTCTACCGCCGGATGGAACCGCCGCGGCGCGGGAAGCTGCAGGTACAGGATCGCGGTCGCCGCCAGAAGACCCAGAGCCCACGAGTGGATTCGGATCGCACGCAGGATCTCGCATGAGAGGAAGACGTAGACCGAGAATCGCGCCCGCTCGTGGCGGCGCAGCATCAAGGCGCCGACCACCGGCGCAATGGCAAAGTAGACGAACGCGTCCCAGGGGTGGCGGCTACCGAAGTTGAGCCAGCGCGTGTCGAAGTACAACGCCAGGAGATGAAGCGCGGGGCTGGTCAGCAGCACGACGGTGAGCAGCCAGAGTCCGGCCGGGCGTCGCATGTCGACTGCGGTCTGAGGTTCCATCGAGGTACGTGCTAATCCATGTTCGCCAGCTGCGCGAGGATCGCGTCAATCGGCGTCTTCGCGCACGTGAACATCGGCGTGTCCCGCTGTGTGTAAAGGCTCGCCTCCGTATAACGCAGGCGCCCCACCAGATCGACGAACTCTTGCGGGTAGTCCGAGTCGAATGCGACCACGAAGTCCTGATCGTCGATGCCGTAGCTGTTGCTCGTGTTCAGCCGGACCCCTTTGAACGCGGCGGAGGCGGCGATGTGCTCGTCCATCATCCCCTGCCGCGCGTGGGGAGAAAGGCGGTACCACGATCGCGTTTTCGTGAAGGGGTATACGAACAGGTACTTGCCTTCTCCTGGCAGCAGCTCGATGCCCTCGCCAGATCCTTTCATCTTGTTGACGTACGGTGAGCGGCGCTGCAGCGAGAGGAAGCTGTACACCGGTGACAGGTACGCGCCAAGCTGCGACCGCCTGATCGCCGCTTCCATCGACTGGAAACAGAGCGGGTCGAACGCGATCCGCCAAAGCATGAAGTCGACGTCGGCGCGGAGGCCGACGAGTGAGTACGTGCGGAGGATCACGTCGTCCAGAGACTCCCACTTCCGCACCAGTTCGATGAACGCGGCCGCGGCCACCCGCTGCTCGTCGACAGGAAGCCGCCGGAACACCGGGTCTAGCCGATAGAACGAATAGTTCAGGAACTGGCGGCGTTGTCTGTCCGAGCTCTTGCTCGTGACGATCCCGGTCGGATCGAGTTCGACGGAGGGGCCACGGCGTGGCGGCGGGCCGGTGCCCTCGGGAGGGTGCTCCATGCTCATACAGTACTCTTCGTTATCTCTGAGTCAATGCTCGGTACGTTCTCTGCCCCCTTCCTCCTTTCCCCGTCTCAGGTCCGCCGGAGGTGTCGGCGTCCGCTCGCCGTACCCGGAGCCAGCAGCGCCACCAGGGTAGGTTTTCAGCCCTCGCGACAGGTAGTCGCTCATCGTCAGCGTCAGCAGGACCAGCAGGAAGAAAAAGGCGGTCCCAACGAATAGCTTCGTCAGCCTGCTACTGTACTTCGCGTGCATGAAAAACAGGATCACCAGCGTGGCTTTGGTGATGGCGATGCCTAGCGCGACTGGAAAATTGAGGCGACCAAGATTGACCGTCGCCACATACACGGTGACGATCGTCAGCACCATCAGCGCGCCAAAGATGGCGTAGTAGACGCGCTTCGGAGAAACGTGTCCTGACATGATCTCTATCCGACGGGAGTGTGGGCCCTGTCCACCAGGTACAGCAGGGGAAACAGGAAGATCCACACGATGTCAACGAAGTGCCAGTAGAGACCGCTGATCTCCACGGGAGTAGACCACTGTTCTGAGAACCGGCCCTTGTGCGCCATCCACGCAATCACGCTGAGCAGACCGAACCCGATCAGCATGTGCGTGGCGTGAAGACCTGTCATCAGGAAGTACAACGAGAAATAGATCTGCACCTGATCGCCATGAGGCCCTGGGAACGAGAAGTTCGAACCAGGTACGTGATGGTGCTCGAACTTCTCCGCGTACTCGAAATACTTGATCACCAGGAAGGTCAGACCGAGCAGCATCGTCGCAATCAACCAGCCGACGGTCGCCTTCCGCAGCCCGGTCTGCGCCGCTCGAACTGCAAACGCCATCGTCAAGCTGCTGCCAATGAGAACCACCGTGTTGATGGCGCCCAGTGTGAGGTTCAACTGGTAGCTGCCTTCCGCCCAAGCTTCGGGGTACCACACGCGGTACAGCATGTAGGCCAGGAACAGGCCTCCGAAGAACAACACCTCAGTGATCAGGAAGAGCCACATCCCAAGCGTGGCCGCCTCGTGCTGCTGATCGAGCGTGTCGAAGTGATGCTGCAGGGCCGGATGATGTGCGTGGGGCCCGCCATGATCGCCGTGGGCCGTCAATGCCTCAGCCAACTTTGACCTCCCGCGCGACGTACTCGTAAGCCTCTTCTGTGACGACCGGCTGCACCTCGAAGTTGTGCGGCAGCGGCGGCGACTGCGTCGTCCACTCGAGCCCTGTGGCGTGCCATGGATTGTCGCCCGCAATCTCCCCCTTGAAGAGCGAGGCCACCATGTAGATGCCGACCAGGATATAGCCCACGGCAAGGATGGAGGCGCCCGCCGATGAGAGCACGTTCAGCGTCTGGAACTCCGGGGGGTAGGCCCAGTAGCGCCGCGGCATGCCGAGATACCCGAGGATGAACTGGGGCCCGAACGTCAGGTTGAATCCGCAAAACACGATGATCGCGGCCACCTTGGCCCAGATGTCGGAGTACATCCGCCCGGTGATCTTGGGCCACCAATAGTGCAGGCCGGCGAAGTAGCCCATGATCGCGCCGCCGACCATGATGAAGTGGAAATGCGCTACGACGAAGTAGGTGTCGTGCAGGTGCACGTCGATGCCCAGCGAGGCAGTGAAAATCCCCGTCAGTCCACCGATCAGGAACAGGCCGATGAACGAGAGCGCCCACATCATTGGCGCTTTCAGCCAGACCGCGCCGCGGTACAGCGTCGCCGTCCAGTTGAAGACCTTGATCGCCGAAGGGATCGCCACGGCGTAGGTGAGGAACGAGAACACCAATGCCGAGTACACCGAGATCCCGGAGACGAACATGTGGTGCGCCCACACCAGGAATCCGAAGATCGCAATCGCGAGGCTGGAGAAGGCGACGAACGAGTAGCCGAAGATGCTCTTTCGCGAGAAGGTCGCGATCACCTCACTGATCGCGCCCATCGGCGGCAGAATCATGATGTAGACGGCCGGGTGCGAGTAGAACCAGAACATGTGCTGGAAGAGCACCGGATCGCCGCCGAGCGCCGGGTCGAAGATCCCGAAATGCAACCCTCTCTCGACCGCCAGCGCCAGCACCGTGATCGCGATCACCGGCGTGCCGAGAATCTGCACGAAGCTCGTCGCGTAGAGGGCCCACACGAACAGTGGCAGCCGAAACCACGTCAGCCCGGGCGCGCGCATCCGGTGGATGGTCACCATGAAGTTCAAGCCGGTCAGGATCGACGAGAACCCGGTGATGAATACTCCGATGCCGGTCATCACGACGTTCGTATTCGACGCGCGGCTGCTGTACGGCGTGTAGAACGTCCACCCCGTGTCGACGCCGCCGGTCACCATCGCGTACACCGTGAAGAGGAACCCGATGACGAAGACGTACCAGCTCAAGAGATTGATCTTGGGAAACGCGACGTCCTTTGCTCCCAGCATCAGCGGCAACACGAAGTTGCCGAGGATCGCGGGCACGGCGGGGATGAGGACGAAGAACACCATCGTCACGCCGTGCATCGTGAACAGCTTGTTATAGGTCTCGGCCGAGACATAGTCACCCGCCGGCGTCGCCAACTCGAGGCGAACCAGCGTGGCAAACAAGCCTCCCAAGAAGAACGCGGTGGTGACCACGATCAGATAGAGAATCCCGATGCGCTTGTGGTCCTTGGTGAGGAGCCACGAAGCAAGCGTGTGCTCGTTGTTGAGGTATGTCACCCGCCGCGCGATCGTCGTCGCCATGGTCTTACCTGTTCTCCTGCGGTGTGGTGCCCGTCGTGGCGGCGGCTTCTGATCTCGAGCCCGCTTCGCTCGATGCTCGCAGTGACTTCACGTACTCGACAAGCGCCATGACGTTCTCTTCGCTGAGCAGCCCCTGGAAGGTCGGCATCAACGGCTGATAGCCGGCGACGACCTTGGCCTGCGGCAAGAGGATCGACTCGCGAAGATATGCCTCATCGACAGCGACCCGCCCGCCGCTTGCGAGCTGTTCGGACGACCCGAACTTGTTGGCCAGCGATGGCCCCCGCCCGCTCCCATCGCTCACATGGCAGGTGTTGCAGGCGAGATCGCCGAAGAGTCGCTCGCCTCGTGAGGTCAGCGTGCCGCCTCCCACGCTGCCGGTCAGCCAGGCCTGATAGGCCGCGGGTTCCATCACGAACACGCTGCCCACCATGCCGGAATGTCTGGTGCCGCAGTACTCCGCACAGAACAGATGGAACTGCCCGAGCCTGTTCGCCGTGAACCAGATGCTGCTGTAGCGGCCGGGAATCGCATCCGCCTTGATTCGAAATGCCGGGAAGAACATCGAGTGGAGCACGTCCTCGGACGTGAAGGTGATCTTGACCGGGCGCCCCATGGGAACGTGCAGCTCGTTGATCTCGTTCTGGCCACCCAGATGCTGGAACTTCCACATCCAGCGTTTGCCTGTGGCATAGATCTCGAGCGTCTGGTCCGGCGGGCGGTAGATGTCGAAGTAGACGTTGGCGCTCCACACGAAGATGACCATCGTGATGAGGAACGGAACAATCGACCACGCCAGCTCGAGGCCGATCGACCCGTGGATGCGCGCGCCGACCGCCATCGGATCGCTGGTCCGGTACTTCACCGCGAAGTAGATCACGAAGATCGTCACCACGAGGGCGAAGAACGCCGACACGCCTGTGATGAAGTAGTACAGGTGGTCCACGTCGGCGGCGAGCGCGGACGCTCGTTCAGGAAACAGCGAAATCCCGGGGAACATAGCTGCTCAGGCGCGCCTTTCCGCGGCGACGTGGCGCGACTCGCGCCATCGCATCAGCACAATGAAACCGACGATGAGACTCACGGTGAGCACGCCTCCGAGTCGGAGAATGTTCATGAACGCCGCGCCGTACTGGCCATGTGACGGGTCGTACTGGAAACAGTAGAGCAGCAGCTCGTCGACGAGCGACCCGACCTTCCCGTTGCCGGAATCGACGAGTGCGAGGCGGAGGCTCCTCGCAGAGAACTCCACGCCGTAAAAATAGCGCGACAGTGTGCCGTCTTCGTTGGCGACGAGCAATCCGCTGACATGCGCAAACTGCTGCGTCTGCGCGTCCCATTGGTAGGTGAAGCCTGCCGCCGACGTCACACGGCGGATAGCCCCTTCGTCTCCGGTCAGAAAATGCCAGCCGTCGAACGTGTCGCGCGCGGACCAATGATCGAGGTGGGCACGCTTCTTTGCGTTGGCCGCCTCGGGTGTGTCGCGCGGATCAAAACTGATCAGGACGACATCGAAGTCGCGCCCCGGCGTGAATGGCAGCACTTTGATGGCGCTCGAAATGCCGTTCATGATCTGGGAGCACAGCATCGGGCACTGGTAATACACAAAGGCGAGCACGACCGGCTTGCTGCCGAAGTACTCGCCCAGCGCGACGCGGCGTCCGGTCTCGTCCTTCAACTGCACGTCGAGCGGCAGCGTCTGCCCCAGCCGCTGCTGGAACGTCACGTCCTTGAACTGCGGCGGCACGTTGGAAGCGACGATGCCGCTGCTGAAGCCCATCGACCCAGGCATGCCCGGCTGCAACTGCGCCCGGGCAGTTGCAATGCAGAATGCAGAATGCAGAATGCAGACACAACTCACCACGATGCGTCGAATCACCACGCCGCGTGACTCTGTCTGAATTCCGAATTCTGAATTCTGCATGACAGCCTTCTTGTCTTACTGTCGCCGTCTCTCCAACGTCCGACCCGAGCTCGAGTCCTGCGGCATCATCCCCGGCGCGACATCCTGTGCGGCTTCGGGCGGAGCCTGCGTTCGCGACGGAAGTCCGCGTTCGAGCGTCAACCGCATCGCGTCGGCAATCGGGATGTGCACCGTCCCGGCGTTGCGATCGATCCAGCCGTAGCTGTTCAGCCGATCGGACTCGGTGGTGCGGAACTGGAACATCTCGTTGGCCGGGAATCGCTGCAGGCGCGGACCCGCCGGGAGCCGAGGCTGCTGCCCGACCGCGAGCGGGAATTCCGGCACGCTCACGGCCTCGCGCTGCGTGACGAACACGCGGAACATGCCCCACATCAGGAGGTGTACGACGACCGCGCTCACGACGAGCCAGACCGCGAACTGGACGATCATCCAGACGTCGGCATCGGTGTGCTCGTGCCCGGAGCCTTCCGTCGTGTCGAGGTACTCATCATCGGCGGTGGCGTGGTGGGCAGCGTCGTGTGCAGCCATCAGTGGCCTCCTCCGCTTTGCAGCGCCTGGCGCAGATAGGGATCGCCGGTGGCCAGCAGCGGCCGCTGGCGCAGCTGCGTGAAGAACATCCACACCCAGATCCCACCGATGCCGAGCGGCGCGGCCAGATCGAGCCAGTGGACGAAGAAATGACTCACGGGCTCACCCGCGAGCAGGTGAAGGTTCGCACCGCTTGACGCAAATTCGGGCGACACGAGCATGAAGATGTCGACGAGGCGCATGACGATCATCCACACCGCGATCACGACGAGGCGATGCGGGTTGCGCTTGAGGTCGCGCGAGAGCAGCAGCAGCCACGGCACCGCGAAGTGGAACGTCACCAGGAAGAGCGCCAGGTACTGCCACCCGTGAGTGGTGCGCGTGATGGTGTACGGGATCTCCTCGATCAGGTTCGCCGCGAATACCAGCAAGTACTGCGAGAAGCTGAAGTAGGTCCACAACATGATGAACGCGAACAGCAGCTTGCCCAGGTCGTGGAAGTGATGCGGCTTGAGCAGGTCGGCCATCGGCTCGCGCTTGAAGAGAAACGCGGCGATGACGATCGTGAATGCTAGCGCGGCGATTCCCTGCCCGCCCATCATCAGGAACCCGAACATCGTCGAGTACCAATGCGGGTTGAGCGACATGATCCAGTCGACGCCGGCGGACGTGACAGTCAACGCGTAGAACACCAGGCCAGCGCCGCTCAGGCGCTGCATGCGCGTGTTCACGGCGACATCGCCCCGGTCCTGCATCTCCGACCACTTGTTCAGCAGGCTCGAGATCACCCACCAGCCCGCGAAGTAGATCGCGACGCGGATGATGAACATCGTGGTGTTCATGTACGGCGACTTGTGGCGCAGCGCTTCGTCGGCCTGGACGTGGTCGGCATGCGTCCACGGATAGAGCGTCGTCATGCCGAGGAGCACCGGCAGGAAGAGCACCATGAGCAGCGGCAGGGTCCGGCTCGAGGCTTCGAAGATCCGGCGGAACACGCCCCACGCGCCACCCGACAGATGCTGGATCATCACCATCGCCAACGAGCCGAGCGTGATGCCGAGGAACAGAAGATAGGCGATCAGCCACGAGCGGAAAAACTGATCGCGGTTCACGAAGAAGCCGACCGCACAGGCCGCGAGGCCAACACCGCCGACGACGAGCGCGCGTGCGCGCGGCGTCTCGATGTCAGCCACCGGCGGGGCGTAGGTCGTGTCCACGGTCACTTGTTCTCCTGGGCGGGCGTTCCCGCGGGCGGCTGCGAGGGTCGGTCCAGATCGCCGCGGTGATCGGCCGGCACGTCGGCGAGCGTCGCGGCCTGACTGAGCTGCAGCGCGCGGATGTACGCGGCAATCGCCCAGCGGTCTGCGGGCGGCACCTGCGCCGAGTAGTCCTGCATCGCGCCGAACCCGTTGGTCATCACGTCGAAGAAGTAGCCGACCGGCGCGTTGCGGAGTCGCTCCTCGTGATAGGACGGCGGTTGGCGGAATCCACGCTGAACGATCATGCCGTTGCCCAAGCCCGTGCGGCCGTGGCAAGGCGAGCAGAACACGTTGAACCGCTCCTGCCCGCGAGCCATCAGTTCGGCGGTTACCGGCATGGGGAATTCGGTCGCCGGTTGGCCGTTCACTTTGCCGGTGTAGAAGAGATCATCTTCATGCAGCTGCCCACGCGCGACGGTGTTGGCGACGAGCGTCCGCGACGCGGCGCCATTGGTGAAGAACGGCGCCTCCTGCAATGGGTCGTAGCTGGGTGCGTCGTGCATGTCTTGGCGACACGCAAGAGCCGCACACGCCACGACGACCAAGACAGCATGCTTGATGAGGCGTGGCGCCACACTCCCGATCGCCGTTTTCCTAGGGCGCAACTTCGGATACTCCCACCGGATGCAGCGTCTCGAGGAATTGCCACGTGGCCGTCCGATGGAACCTCGGATCGCTCGCCTCGATGACCAGAAAGAACCGATCGGCCGAGGCGCGCGCGAACGCGTCGACGTTGAAGACCGGATGATAGGGCTGCGGCAGTTTGTTCAGCGCCCACATACCGAAGAAGGCCGTGAGCGCGGCGCCGAGCACCGTCGTCTCGAAGGTGACCGGAATGAACTGCGGCCAGCTGATAAGGGGGCGGCCACCGACGTTCATGGGATACGCAATCGCCGAGGCCCACGCCTCGAGGCTGAAGCCGGCGGTTCCCCCGAGAATGCCGCCGATGAGTACGAGAAGGGGCAGGCGCGTCCGTTTCAGATCGAGCGCTTCGTTCAGCTCATCGATCGGGATCGGCGAGTACGCATCCATCTTGCGGTATCCCGCCAGACGTGCCTTGGTGGCCGCTTCGACCAGCCCCGTCGGCGTGTCGAACTCGGCCATCAGGCCATGAAGCGCGGGTGCGGTGGCGTGCTCCATCACATCACCCGTGGTGTTCCGCAGTCTGCAGCCCTGGGCCCCCGCCGCCCGGTTTGTGGGCGGTGGGATGGAGTTTTGCTTCCGGCACGATCGTCCGCATCTCGAAGATCGCGATCGCAGGCAGGAAGCGGATGAAGAGGAAGAAGAGCGCGAGGAACAGCCCGATCGTCCCGGCGAACATGCCGAAATCCCACCGCGTCGGGGCATACAGGTCCCAGGACGAGGGCAGGAAGTCGCGATGCAGGCTCGTGACGATGATGATGAAGCGTTCGAGCCACATGCCGACGTTCACGAAGAGCGAGAGGATGAAGAGCAGCGGGATGTTGTCACGCACGCTGCGGAACCAGAACAGCTGGATCATCAGGGCGTTGATCGCGATGAGCGACCAGTAGAACACCGCATACGGCCCCGTCATGCGGTTGTACATCATGAACTCTTCGTACGGCGCCGAGCTGTACCACGCGAAGAACGCCTCGTTCGCGTAGCCGTAGGCGACGATCATCCCGGTGACCAGCATGACCTTCGTCATATTGTGGATGTGCCGCATCGTGATGAAGTCTTCGAGCCCGTAGAACCTGCGCAGCGGGATCGCCAGCGTCATCACCATCGCGAAGCCCGAGTAGATGGCGCCCGCCACGAAGTACGGCGGGAAGATCGTCGCGTGCCACCCAGGCAGCACCGAGACCGCGAAGTCGAAGCTCACGACGGAATGGACCGACAGCACGAGCGGCGTCGAGATACCGGCCAGCAACAGGTACGCGGTCTCGTAGCGCTGCCAGTGCTTCGCTGAACCGCGCCACCCGAGCGCGAGCATCCCATAGATGCGCCGCGCGAACCCCGACTTCGCCCGATCGCGCAACGTCGCCATATCGGGTACGAGCCCCGCGAACCAGAACAATGCCGAGACCGTGCCGTAGGTGGAGACCGCGAACACGTCCCAGATAAGCGGGCTCCGAAATTGCGGCCACAGCCCCATCACGTTGGGGTACGGGAACAACCAGTAGATCGCCAGCCACGGCCGCCCGGTATGCAGGATAGGGAACATCGCCGCGCAGGCGACGGCAAAGAGCGTCATCGCCTCGGCGAAGCGGTTGATCGACGTGCGCCACTGCTGCCTGAAGAGCAGCAGAATCGCCGAGATCAGCGTGCCGGCATGGCCAATCCCGATCCACCAGACGAAGTTGATGATGTCGAACGCCCAGCCGACCGGAACGTTGTTGCCCCAGATTCCGATGCCCGTCAGCAACAGGTTGCCGATGGTCACGTTGAAGATCATCAACAGCCCGAAGGCCACGACGAAGCCGAGGAACCAGCCGAGCGGCGTGCGCTTGGACAGCACGACGTGGCTGATCGTGTCGGTGACCGAATTGAACGTGTGCCCCGGCGCGATGACGGCCGGCGTCCGCTCGAGGAGCGCCACAGTCTCAGGAGACGTGGTGTGATCCGGAGGCGCCATCCCTACCCTTCCTTCTCCGTCGTCGCCTTGGGATCGAGCTCCGTATTGGGGTTCCACACGATAGCCATGTACGAGGTCCGCGGTCGCGTGTTGAGCTCGGCGAGGAGCCCGTAGTTCAACGGACTCTTCTTGGCTTTTGCCACGCGGCTTTCGGGATCGTTGATGTTGCCGAACACGATCGCATCGGTCGGGCATGCGGCCTGGCACGCGGTCACGATGTCGCCGTCGCGAATCGGGCGGTCCTCACCCTTGGCCGAAATCTCTGCCTGCCTGATGCGCTGCACGCAGTAGGTGCACTTTTCCATCACGCCGCGGCTGCGTACCGTGACGTCGGGGTTGCGCATCAACTTCAAGCTCGCGGTTTCGAAATCGCCATAGAGCAGGAAGTTGAACCGCCGCACTTTGTACGGGCAGTTGTTCGAGCAGTACCGCGTGCCCACGCAGCGGTTGTAGACCATGTCGTTGAGACCGTCGTCGCTGTGCACGGTCGCTTCAACCGGGCATACCACCTCGCACGGCGCCGTCTCGCACTGCTGACACGGCATCGGCTGGTGATAGGTATCGGGATTGTCGAGTGGACCCGAGTAGTACCGGTCGACGCGCAGCCAATGCATCTCGCGCCCGTTCATGACTTGTGACTTGCCGACGACGGGGATGTTGTTCTCGGCCTGACAGGCGACGACGCAGGAGTTGCAACCGGTGCAGACGTTCTGATCGATCGTCATGCCCCACTGGTAGCCCTCCCACTTGCGGTTCGGGTACAACGTCAGTCCGGACGAGAGCGGCTGATGCTCCATCTTCGACGCGAAGTTCGGATCCTTCTCGAACTCCTCCGCCGTTCTCGCGCGGATGATATTGCGGCCTTCATACGACCAGTGGTCCTGCGTGCAGGCGATTTCGTACTGATCGCTCGTGCGCGACACGGCAACGCCTGAGAGCACGTCGACAGCCGCCGACGTCCGCAGGGCGTTCACGTTGAACCCGATGTCGCTTCCCGTGCGGCCTGCTCGCGTTCGTCCGTATCCAACGTGCAAGGTGATCGTGTCGGGCGCCTGCCCCGGAATGATCCAGACAGGGATCCTGACCGTCGCGTCGCCACGCTTCAGTTCGACGATGGTGGCGCGCTTGGGATAGTCGTCACGGCTGCGAATCGTACCGAGCCCGAGGCGTTCGGCCGTCGCTGGGGCGATGAGCGCCGCGTTGTCCCAGGTGAGCTTGGTGATCGACTTCGGCAGCTCCTGCAGCCAAGCGTTGTTGGCGAAGCGCCCGTCGTAGATGCTCGGATCGGGACGAAACACCACGTCGACCATCCCCGATGCGAGCGTGGGCGTTGGCGTCGCGGGCGGAAGCGCTTCTTTGAGGGCGACGGGTTTCGGCGCGAACGATGTGTTCGGCACGACGCCAGCATGCAGCCATCGACGCCACTCGTGGTCGAACGGGGAGAGTGCAGCACCACGTCCAGTCGGAGGCGCGTCCTCGTTCGGAATCGTCGCGGGCGTTGGTTGTTTCGGCGTCGACGGTGGCGTCTGTGCTTCACGCGCGGCCCAGAACGAGCGAACGATGTCGTAGCCCGAGCGCGGACCTGCATCGGTCATCGCCGACACGACCTCATGCACTGAGTGTCCACCGTACAGCGGCGCGATGAGCGGCTGCACGATCGTCACCGTCCCGTCGTCGGATCGCACATCGCTCCACGCCTCGAGGAAGTGCGTTTCGGGAATGTGCCACTGGCACCACGCGCCGGTCTCATCGTGGTGAAGACCGACATGCACGCTGAGCCCGACTTTCTTGAGCGCGTCGAGGAACTTCACATCCACCGGCGCTGCGTAGACCGGGTTGGCGCCGAGAATGATCATCAGCCCGACCGTTCCGGCGTTCATCTCGCCAACGAGCTCGGCGAGACCGGCCCGCTGATCCATCGGCCGTACTTCAGCGGTCTCCGTGTAAACGACCGTTGTACCAACGTTGCCCAGAGCCGCGTTCATCGCGTGGGCCAGGGCATGCACGGCTGGCGACTGGCTCTCGCCCGCAATGACGAGACTGCGGCCGCGCGCGCTTTGCAGATCCTTGACGAGCGGCGCCATCCACTTCTGAGCGGCCTCGGGCGGCGAGATCGCGCCAGCGCCGGTCACACCAAGTTGAGCGGCGAGAGCACGCGCGAACGCTTCAACGTCGGTGGCGCGAAGCGGCAGGCGATGATCGGCCTTCGTTCCCGAATTGGTCGGCGTGCATTCGACTGCGTAGAGTCGATTGCGCTGCGCGCGATCGCCGTTCACGCGGCGGCGCGACGCGAACGCACGCGCGTGCTTCAGGCCGCCGTTTCCAACGCACATGAAGTCGGCGTCGAGCGAGAGGATGACGTCCGCTTTCTCGATGCTGTACTGGGCGTCGACGTATTCGCCGAACGCGAGCCGGCTGCCCTCGCGTGTATTGTGGCGACCGAACGGCTCCCACTGCACCCACTTCGCGCGCGGGAATCGCGTCAGCAGATCGTCGAGCTGCGACGCGAGCGTCGGTGAGGCGACGGTCTCGGTCAGGATGCGAAGGCCGGCGCCTTGTGTGGCCTCCTGCGCTTTCAGCACATCGCGCATCGCTGACGCGAAGGCGTCGAACGAACGGATCTCGCCCAGGTGGGTGATCGTCTGCGAGCGATCCGGATCGTAGAGGCCAAGGATCGCGGCCTGCGCGAACAGATCCGTCGCACCCTGACTCGAAGGGTGATCGGGATTGCCTTCGATCTTGGTGGGCCGACCCTCGTGGCTCTCAACCAGCAGACCGACACCGGAGCCGGCAAACGGCATCGCCGTGGCGAAGAACAGCGGCTTTCCCGGCACGATCTCTTCGGGCTGCCGCACGTACGGTACGATCGCTTCGTCAGGCTGTCTGGTGCACGCAGAGACGCCGGCCAACGCCAGCGATGCGCTCATCAGCTTCAGGAACCCGCGGCGGCCAACCGGATCGAGCCACTCCGACGCGTTCTGGGGAAACTCGCGATGAAGGAATTCCTTGAACTCCGGCGTATCGGAAACCGCTTCGAGACTGCGCCAGTAGTCACGCCCTCGTGTGCCTTCGAGCTTCGTGCGGAGTGCCTGAATATCGGGAGGAAGGGTCATGTGCGCGTTACCGATGGCACGTCGAGCAGCTGGTGAGGCTCTTGATGTTGTATTCCAAAACCAGCTGCGGGCCGAGGACCGACTGCGGGACCGTCGGGCGATAACCCATCCTGAACACCTCGCTCCGCGGCCGGACGTAATCTTCTGGGTGCCGGTGACAGTTGAGGCACCACTCCATCTGCAGCGACTCCACCTGGCGCATGAGTGGCATCTGATCGACGCGCCCATGGCAGCTTTCGCAGCCCATCCCCTTCTTTATGTGAATGCTGTGGTTGAAATAGACGAAGTCGGGGAGGTCGTGCACGCGCGTCCAGCGCAGCGGACGATCCTCGCGGAAGCTCGCGCGAACTGGCTCGAGGATCGGAGCGGTCTGCCAGATCTGCGAATGGCAGTTCATGCAGGTCTTCGTCGGCGGGATTCCTGCGAACGACGACGTCTCAACCGACGTATGGCAATACCTGCAGTCGATGCCGTCGTCGAGCACGTGGTGGAGGTGACTGAATTGAACCGGCTGCTCGACGTTTTCGTTGGCGCGCGTGACGTATGAGGAGCGCCCCAAAAGCATCGCCAGACCAATCAGTCCCCCAACCAGCAACAGGATGCTGGCGAGACCCAATTTCGAAAGAGTATTGGCACTCGGACGGAAAATCTGAGGCATCAGCACTTAGGGAAGATTCAGGGACCGGCGTCCTCCCCAGTCCCGACTTGTACCACATTTGTGAAAAAAGGTTCAAGCAGCCCGCTCACGCGTCCACATGCATTGCCGTTATACAATCGCCCCGGCCAGCGCAACCTCATGAGTGACAGGAAGTACCGTCAACGCGGTTATCAAGACGACGACCGCGACCGGCAGCCCAAGCCCTCGACTCCGCGACCGGCGCCCGAGCCCGGCGCCCCCGCGGGCGCCCGCCGCATCTCGCAAGATGGGCCGAAGAACATCAACATGCCGGGCTATCACGAAGTGGTTCGGTGTGCGCAATGCGGAAACGTCGTGGTGGCGCAGATCGCTCGCGACAGCCGCTGCACGCGATGTGGAACCGAGCTCCACTCGTGCGCGCAGTGCATCTCATTCGATCCCGGCAGCCGGTTCGAGTGCATGCAGCCAGTGACCGCTCGGGTGAGTCCCAAGAACACTCGCAATACCTGTACGTTGTACGCGCCGCGAACGACGGTTGAACGCCAGACGACCACGCCGCGCACCGACGATGCGCGAAAGGCCTTCGACGATCTGTTCAAGTTCTGATCTCTGATCGACCACCATGGCGCTGCTTTCCGATCAAGACCGCGAGACCGTACGCGCACGGCTCGCAGCGATTCAACGTCCCGTCACGGTTCTGTTCTTCACGCAGACGATTGGCGCGCCCGACAGTGTGTACGTCACCAAGCGTGTGCTCGAGGAAGTGCTGTCGCTGAACGAGCACCTCTCGCTCGAAGAGGTGAACCTCGTCCTCGATCGCGACCGCGCCGCCCAATACGGCATCGAGTCGATTCCCGCGGTCGTCCTGCTCCGCGACGGAGCCGACACGAGAATGCGTTTTCTCGGTGCGCCGGCCGGCTACGAGTTCATGTCACTGATCGAAGCGCTGGTCCTTGCCGGCACCGAGGACTCGGGATTGTCCGCGAACGCGCGCGCACTCGTGGGCGAGCACGTGTCGGGCCCGCTCGACATCCGCGTCTTCGTCACGCCGACATGCCCGCACTGCCCTCGCGCCGTCACCCTTGCCCATCGGCTCGCCGTCGAAAACCCGAACATCCAGGCCACCTGCATCGAAGCGACTGAGTTCATGGATCTGTCGCGGCGATACAACGTGACCGGCGTGCCGAAGACGGTCGTGAACGATTCGATCGAGATCCTTGGCGCCCTGCCTGAAGATCAGTTCGTCCGTGCGATCGTCGGGGCACCATCGGCCGGCGATCCTTCTGCGGCGGAGCCCGATTAGGCACACGCGCTCGTCGTCGTCCTTAGCGAGCGCGCGGCTGCGACTCGATCGTTGCACGACGGATGTAATCGAGCTTGGGATACTCCGCAGACAAGTACGCGTTGCCCTCGCTGGTGATGCGATGCTGATCGGGCACGTTCGTGCGCCCGTACCCGCCATACAGTTTGTCGACGACGTCCAGGCCGGCCACGACTTGTCCAAACGGCGGGAAGCCTTCGGAATCGAGATAGCTGTTGTCTTTGTAATTGATGAAGACCATCGTGTAGCGCGAGTTGGGACTCGATTCGCGCGCGAACGACACGAACCCTCGAAGGTTGCTTTGCTTCGTCGGCTCATCGGGCAGTCCCGCGTTGGTCCACGCGCGTTGCACGTCGGGATCGCCGTTCAACCCGAACTGCGCCATGAAGCCGCTGAGGACGCGAAAGAACCTGGCGTCGTTGTAGAAGCCGTTCTTGACGAGGTTGTAGAAGCGATCGGCGGCCAACGGCGCCCACTCGCGATGCGCTTCGATCACGAACACGCCCTGACTCGTGTCGACCCGCGCGCGATACGTGGCCGGCGCGTGTTCCGTGAGCGCGGCTGGGTTCTTCAGCTTCGGGTTGACGGCCGTCGGCTGCGCCGCGAACGTTGCGGCGACGGCACTCGTAGCGAGAAATAGCACCAAGGACAGCCGCGATCTCATCTGCATGGCTCGCATGGCTCGTATGGTATCGCCGGGGCGCAGATCGGCGACAATGCGGGCAGGACGCGGCAAAGAGGGAGGAATCCGTGAGCGACGACACCAAGGCGTGCCCAGTCTGCGGCGAGACGATCAAAGCGGCAGCCCTCAAGTGCCGGTTCTGCAACACGGATCTCGCCGATTACGAAAGCGCCAAACAAGCTGACGTCGAGCAGGTGCTGTTCGTGGGGCATCCAGCAGTGCTCTACTCCCTCACTCAGTGGCTGGTTTCCATCGTGACGATCGGCATCGCCGCGCTCGTCTATTGGATCAAGAGCCGGTCGGTCGTCTACACGCTGTCCACGCAGCGCATTCAGATTGAGCGCGGTCTGTTCTCCACGATCAAGTCGAGCGTCGAGCTATTCCGCATCGACGACTTCGACATCCATCGTCCGTTCGGCATGCGGATGCTGGGATTCTCGATGCTGCATCTGCGATCGTCCGATCCGGATCTGTCGACGGTGATCATCGAGGGCATTCCCAATCTCGAAGCGCTGGCCGATCAACTGCGTGAGTATTCGCTGCGGGAACGCACGCGGCGGAAGATCACCACGTTCGTGAAGGCGTAGTAGGCGGAGTAGAAAGTGCGGCCGGCCGAAGGCCCGCCTAGCCGTCGCTCGCGCGATAGCGCGGGCGAAGGCTGGCGGAGGGAGAGGGATTCGAACCCCCGGGCCCGTTTCCGAGCCAACGGTTTTCAAGACCGCCGCCTTAAACCACTCGGCCATCCCTCCGCGCGAAGCGCGTGCACGACCCTGAACTATTTTGACTTGATCACGGATTCCCCGCCCATGAACGGCCGCAGCGCATCGGGGATCACTACCGATCCATCGGCCTCCTGAAAATTCTCGAGGATCGCAATCAACGTGCGTCCCACCGCAAGCCCCGATCCGTTGAGCGTGTGGACGAATTCAGCCTTGCCAGTGCCTTGCGGTCGATACTTGACGTTCGCTCGACGTGCTTGAAAGGCCTCGGTGTTGCTGCACGAGGAGATCTCGCGATAGGTGTTCTGTCCCGGCAGCCACACTTCGAGATCGTAGGTCTTCGCCGAGGCAAACCCCATGTCGCCGGAGCAGAGCAGCACCGTTCGATACGGCAGCTCGAGGCGCTTCAGCACTTCTTCCGCGTTCGATGTGAGTCGCTCGTGCTCCTCGTAGGAACGCTCCGGCTCAGTGAACGCCATCAGCTCCACTTTGTCGAACTGATGCTGGCGAATGAGACCGCGCACGTCGGCACCGTACGATCCGGCCTCGCTTCGGAAGCAGGGCGTATAGGCGGTGTAGCGGATCGGCAACTGGTTGCCATCGAGGATCTCGCCGCGGTGCATGTTCGTGAGCGGCACTTCTGCAGTCGGCACCAGGTAGAGATCCCAGTCGCCGGCGATCTTGAATAGATCCGCCTCGAACTTCGGCAGATTGCCGGTGCCGATCAACGACGCCGTATTCACCATGAACGGCGGCTCGACTTCGGTGTAACCATGCTCCACCGTGTGCAGATGGAGCATGAAATTGATCAACGCACGCTCGAGGCGCGCGCCCGCGCCGATGAGCACCGAGAAGCGCGCGCCCGCGATCTTGGTGCCGCGCTCGAAGTCGATGATGCCGAGCGCGGGACCGAGATCCCAGTGCGGCTGCGGCGTAAAGGGGAAGCTGCGCGGCGTGCCGTGGCGGCGCACTTCGACGTTGTCGGCGTTGCTCTTTCCAGCAGGCACGGTGGCGTGCGGAAGATTGGGCAGCAGCATCAATCCGCGATTGCGGCGCTGCTCCACCGAGTCGAGCTCGATGCCCAGCTGCTTGATTTGCTGTGCGCGCTGGCGGCTCGCCTCGTGAATCTTCGACACCTCCAGGCCCTGGCGCTTGGCGCGCGCCACCTCATCGCCGGCGGTGTTCTGGTCGCGCTTGAGGCCTTCGAGCTCGGGCAGAATGCGGCGGCGGCGCGTCTCGAGTGTCGCCAGGTCCTCGAGCTCGTTGGTCAGATCGACACCGCGTTTGACGAGCCCATCCCGAACGGTCTCGAGATTGTCGCGCAAGAGAGCAGGATCGAGCATCGGTCGATTGTACCTGCGATACGATTGCGGCCATGGAACGTACGGTTCGCAAGGCGGTGTTCCCTGCCGCAGGTCTAGGCACTCGATTCCTGCCCGCCACGAAAGCGCAGCCGAAGGAGATGCTGGTTGTCGTCGACAAGCCGGTCATCCAATACGGCGTCGAAGAGGCGGTCCAGTCCGGAGTCGAGAACATTGTCATCGTGACCGGGCGAGGGAAGAACGCCATCGAGGACCATTTCGACGTCGCCGTCGAACTCGAGACGTTCCTCGAACAGCGCGGCAAGCACGAACAGTTGGAAGAAATCCGCAAGATCACGAAGCTGATCAACGTCTCCTACGTGCGTCAGGGCGAACCGCTGGGGCTCGGTCACGCAGTGCTGGTGACGAAGGCCCTCGTTGGCGACGAACCGTTCGCGGTGGTGCTGGGCGACGACGTGATTGACGCGACGCCGCCGGCGCTGCGCCAGATGATCGACGTGTACGAACGGCTTCGCGGTCCGGTGATCGCCGTCGAGCGCGTGCCCGCCGCTGATGTGTCGAACTACGGCATCGTCGCGATCGACGAGACCACCGATCTCGGGCCGGGCGTCAAACGCATCACCGATCTGGTCGAGAAGCCGCGACGCGAAGAGGCGCCTTCGGATCTGGCGATCATCGGCCGCTACATCCTCACCCCGGACATCTTTCCAGCTTTGGAGGCGACGGCCAGCGACCGCACCGGCGAGATTCAGTTGACGAATGGATTGCGCCGCCTGCTTCGCGACCGTCCGCTCTACGCCTGCGAGATCAAAGGCGTGCGCCACGACACCGGCAACAAGCTGGGCTTCCTGAAGGCGGTGGTCTACTTCGCGCTGCAGCGGCCGGATCTCGCCGAGCCGTTCAGGCAGTATCTCGAAACGTTAGACCTGAAGGTCGGCGCGCAGTCGGGTCGATAGCGCACCGCTGTTTCATCAGCTGTCGGTTTTTGCCGCGCCTGATGACGGCGTGCTCGTCGTCGGGGCGTCCTTCTTGGCGTCGCTCGATTTCGCGTCGCCGCTGGCGGTGTTGTCCTTTGCTGCCGTGGCCGACTCGCTGCTCTTTCCCTTCTGCGCGTAGTCGGTGATGTACCAGCCGGAACCCTTGAACTGAATCGCCGGCGACGAGGCCAGTCGCTGCACCGGGCCCTTGCCGCACCGCGCGCACGTCTCGAGGGGCGGATCGGAGAACTTCCGAATCACCTCGAATCGCTGACCACAGGCCTCGCATTGATACTCGTAGAGCGGCATGCCTCGCTACTCCAGAGAGGCGTCGGCCGCGTCGCCGAGCAGCAGCTGACGATGGGCGCGGAACGGCGCGTTGCCTTGTGAGAGGACCGTGTCGTGGAACGCGCGGAGCGAGTACCTCCCACCCTGCTGTTCTTTGAAGTCGCGACGCATCTTCAGCATCATCAACTTGCCCACCGAGTACAACAGATATCCCGGATCGAACGTCCCACGTTCCGCCTCGCGTCGTGCGGTCGCTTCTTCCAGGAACGCTTCGTCGCGGAAGAATCGCATTCCCTGCTCAACGGAGAGGTCCTCACAGTGCAGGCGAATCGAGACGATCAGCCGGGCAAGCCGCACCAGCGATTCAGCGAGCTGTCCGAGCTTGAGCGTGACATCGCCGCGACGGAATCCCGCCTCGAGCATCATGTGTTCACAATAGTGCGCCCATCCTTCGACAAACGACACCGGTGCGAACATCGTCGACTTGCGGACCTTCGATTCCACCTTCCGCAGATGACGGAAATGGAGGAAGTGTCCGGGGTACACCTCGTGGATCGAGATGTTCCAGAGCGTCGGAATGTTGAAGTCGCGCATGTGTTCTTTCTGTCGATCGGACGGCCATGAGCGATCCGCCTCGGTCAGATAGTAGTACGCGCGGCTCGGCTTCGATTCGAAGGGGCCCGGCGTCCACATGCTCGCGAAAGCCCACCGGTAGAAGTCGGGCGACGGCGCGACGACGACCGGCTCAGCGTCGGGCAGCGAGACGATCCCCTCCGATCGAAGGAACGCTTCGAGCTCCCGCACCTGAGACTCGGCCACCTCGAGAAGAGTGCCCGGCTCGGGATGTTCATCCTTCGCGCGACGCCACGCCTCCAGCGGATCGCCGCCGTTCAATCGGCCGGCGACGACGCGGAACTCCTCCTGCACCGCAGCGAGCTCGCGTAACGCGATCGCGAGCAACCGATCGGCGTTGAGGGTCACACCTTCTTCGAGCTTCAACTTCTGTTCGAACCTCTCGCGACCCAATCGAAACGAGGCCTTGGCTCGAGGCGCGAGGTCGGTCTCGAGGAAATCGATGTAGGACGTGACGGCATTCGCGGCCTCACTGGATGTGTCCGCGAGGTCGCCGAGAATGTGCAGATCATCGAGACCCGAAAACGCCCGCGGCAGATCGGACTCGATGAACTTCAGCGCACCACGCCACATCTCGAGGCCCACTTTCACGAAGATGCCTGGGCACTCTTTGATGTTGTCGCGAGCCGCCTGCACCAGCCGCGGCACCTGACGGAGCTTCGAGACGACACGGCGGGCGCGTTCGGCTTCGGGGGCGTACGCAAACAGCGCCTGCCCCGCGAGACTCGTGCCGATCAAGTCAGAGTAGAGCAGTGGGTTCCGGTCCCACGAGCGGATCGTCTCGTGCTCGTACATCCGCGCTTCGATGTTCGCAGCGACGATGGGATGCTCCACTCGCTCGACGGGCGAGAGATGCTGCGGATCGATTTGGTGCAGCCGGCGGCCGAAGCCTGCCAGCGTCCGCACGTGCGCGTCGATCGCCGGTCTGCTCAGGTCCTCGAGCAGGTCGTCATGGATGTGCACGCCGTCCAGACCGGCGTGACTCGGTAAGGCCTCGTGCAGATAGGCGAGGTAATCGTCGACGAAGTGCGGAAATGGCTCCGATGGGTACATGCCCGGTCATGGTTGGCGCTCGGTGCCCGCAATTTGGGAGCGCTCATCCTGCCAATGGTACAATAACCTTCCGCCACACGCGATGTCCGGAACGTTGTTTGTGGTCGCCACGCCCATCGGGAACCTCGAGGACGTCACGCTACGCGCTCTCCGGGTGTTGCGCCAGGTGGATCTGATCGCCGCAGAAGATACGCGTCGAACCGCTAAGCTGCTGTCACACCACGGCATCTCAACCCCGACCATGAGCTTCCACGCGCACAACACGCGCGGGCGTATGCCGCAACTGTTGTCACGGCTTCGCGGCGGGCAATCAATCGCGTTGGTCTCGGACGCCGGCACGCCTGGCGTCTCGGACCCTGGGGAAGAGCTCATCCGCGCGTGCGTGGAGGAGAACATCACGGTGGATCCGATACCAGGGGCTAGTGCTCCCTTGGCTGCAGTCGTCGCTTCGGGCTTCCCGGTACTTCCGCTCACAGTATTTGGGTTTACGCCCAACAAAACTGCCGCAAGAGCGGCGTGGCTTGCGATGATTGCGGGCATACGCCACACAGTGGCGTTCTTCGAGTCGCCCCAGCGAATCGTGCGGACGCTAAATGAGGCGGTGCCGCATTTGGGTGAAAGACAGATTATAGTCGCCCGAGAGCTCACCAAGATCCACCAGGAGCTACTGAGAGGCACGTGCGCCGAGCTTGCTCGCTTGCTAACAACGGCACGAGGCGAAATCACTGTTGTCGTGGGGCCCTTGAAAGAGCCTGTAAATGTATCCGTATCCCCAGACGAGAGTGTGGTTGCGGCAGAGTTTAGGTCATTAACCAGTATTGGTCGGTCGTCAAGGCGGGCAGTGGTATCAGAGCTTGCAGAGAAGTTCCGTTTACCGGCTCGTGAGATCTACGCAATTATCGAAAGACGCAAGAAATCTGTCGAATAACCAACAGTGACGACTTCGGAAACCCACGTCGTGATTCTGGCTGCGGGTCAGGGAACCCGAATGAAGTCGGCCAAACCAAAAGTCCTGCATGAAATCGCAGGTCTGCCGATGATTGAGCACGTCCTGCGTGCGGCCGCCGCTGTATCTCCTGTGACAACGACCGCTATAGTTGGTCATAAGGCCAAACTTGTTCAAGAGCTGCTCGGAGATCGCTCCGGGCTGGCGTTTGCTGTCCAGGAGCCTCAGCTTGGAACCGCGCACGCGTTACAACAGGCCGAACCGCACCTGAGCGGCCGAAGCGGCACCCTGGTGCTGTTGTCTGGTGACGTGCCCCTTCTGAGCCGTCGCACGATCGAGACACTTGTGCGCACTCACCGTGGCGCGCAGGCCGCAGCCACGGTGGTGACGGCGATGGTGGAGCGTCCATTTGGCTACGGCCGCATCGTCAGGAGCAAGGGCCAGATCGTACGCATCGTTGAAGAACGAGACGCCTCGCCCGCGCAACGGCAGATCAAGGAAATCAACAGCGGTATCTACGCGTTCGACCTCGCCCCCCTCTTCGATGCTCTGCGGGGCATTTCTTCGAAGAACGCACAGGGGGAGTACTACCTGACCGATCTCGTGGCGCTCTATCGTCGCCGGAAGATGGTCGTCGACACGATTCTCGTCGCCGATCCGGCAGAAATTCGCGGAATCAACAGCCGTTCGGAATTGGCTGAAGTGAGCCGACTTGTGAGACAGAAGAAGAACGAAGAACTCATGGCTGCGGGCGTGACGTTGATTGACCCCGCCACGACCTACGTCGATCTTGATGTCGAAATCATGGCCGACACGGTGATTCACCCAGGGGCTGTGATCGAAGGGCGGACGCGCATTGGCGCTGGGTGCGAGATCCAGGGACACGTCAGGATCATCGACTCGGAAATCGGCGACCGCGTGACGATCAACAACTTCTGCGTCATTTCTGGTTCAAGAGTTGCAGAAGGCGCGGTGGTGGGGCCCTTTGCGCATCTTCGCCCTGGCACGGATATCGGCGATGGTGCCAAGGTGGGCAACTTTGTCGAACTGAAGAAGACCACGCTGGGGGCCAAAGCCAAGGCCAACCACCTCGCCTATCTGGGAGACGCGACGATTGGCGCGAATGTGAACGTCGGGGCCGGCACGATTACGTGCAACTTCGACGGCACGTCCAAGCACCAGACGGTCATCGAAGACGGCGCATTCATTGGCAGCGATTCACAGCTCATCGCGCCGGTGCGCATCGGCAAAGGGGCCTTCGTGGCTGCAGGATCATCGATCACCCAGGACGTTCCGGAAGGCGCGCTCGGCATTGCGCGCGGACGGCAGACTAACGTCCAGGGCTGGGTGGAGAAAAAAAAGAATTCGATGGGGATCTGAACGCATATGTGCGGAATCATTGGTTACGTTGGTTCGAAGCCGGTGCTGCCGGTGCTGCTCGACGGGCTGCGGCGGATGGAGTACCGCGGCTACGATTCAGCAGGTGTGGCGCTGCTGAGTCCCGAGGGAATCGCGCTTCGCCGCGCGGCTGGCAAGCTCGCCAACCTGGAAAACGCCCTTCGCACTGATCCAGTCGACGGCGTCTACGGCATCGGCCACACGCGTTGGGCCACGCATGGTCGGCCCACGGAAGAGAACGCGCACCCGCATCGCGATTGCACCGGCCGCATCGTGGTCGTGCACAACGGCATCATCGAGAACTACCTCGAGCTCAAACAAGAGCTCCGCGAGCAGGGCCACACCTTCACGACAGAGACTGACACCGAGATCGTCGCGCACCTGGTCGAGCGCGAGATGCGCGACGACGGTCTCGAGAACGCCGTGCGTCGTGCGCTCACGTACCTCCGCGGCATGTTCGCGATCGTGATTGTGTCGGTCGAAGACCCAGAGAAGATCGTCGCGGTACGGAATGGTCCGCCCATCGTGGTCGGACTCGGCCAGGACGAGTTCTTTGTCGCCTCGGATATCCCCGCGATTCTCAGCCACACTCGCGATGTCGTGTTCCTGGGCGACGAGGAGATGGCGGTGATCACGCGCTCCGGCGTGCAGTTCACCGACTACTTCGGCCGCGCGGTCTCGAAGACCACACAGCGCGTGCTGTGGGATCCGATCGCCGCGGAAAAGGGCGGGCACAAGCACTTCATGCTCAAGGAAATCTTCGAGCAGCCCACTGCCGCGCGCGACACGATTCTGGGTCGCGTGTCGCTCGACAGCGGACAGATCTTCCTCGAGGATTTGCACGTACCGGAGTCGACGCTCAAGGCCTTGCAGAAAGTCACGATCATCGCGTGCGGCACGTCGTGGCACGCCGGACTGGTCGGCAAATATCTCATCGAGTCGCTCGCGCAGATGCCCGTGGAGGTCGACTACGGCTCCGAGTACCGGTACCGCAGCCCCATCATCGGCGCGAACGAGCTCGTGATCGTCATCACGCAGTCGGGCGAAACGGCGGACACGCTGGCGGCGCTGCGAGAAGCGAAGCGAAAGGGCGCCGCGAGCATCGCCATCTGCAACGTCGTCGGCAGCATGGCGACGCGAGAGGCGGACGGAACCGTCTACACGCACGCCGGCCCAGAGATCGGCGTTGCATCGACGAAGGCATTCACGTCGCAGCTCGTCGCACTTCACCTGCTGGCGCTTCACCTCGCCCAGATTCGCGGCACGTTGAACGCGACGGCGATGCGTGGCCACATCGAAGACCTCCTGCACATCCCGCACATCATCGAGCAGGCGATCAAGGCCTCCGTCGCAATGGAGAAGGTGGCCGAACGGTTCCACTCGCGAACCGATTTCCTCTTCCTGGGCCGTGGAATCAACTATCCAATTGCGCTCGAGGGCGCGCTGAAGTTGAAGGAGATCTCCTACATCCACGCCGAAGGGTATCCCGCCGGCGAGATGAAGCACGGCCCCATCGCGCTCATCGACGAACAGATGCCGGTGGTGGCGATCGCGCCAGACGATGCGGTGTTCGAGAAGATGATCGGCAACGTTCAGGAAGCCAAGGCTCGCGGCGGCTCGGTGATCGCGGTCACCAGCGCCGATGACGACCGGATGTCAGCGGTGCTCGACTCGAGTCATCATGTGGTCCTGCAGATGCCGCGGACGTCGCCGCTGCTGACACCGATCGTGATGACGATCCCGCTTCAGCTCCTCGCGTACTACATCGCGGTGAGACGCGGCTGCGACGTCGATCAGCCACGGAATCTGGCCAAGAGCGTAACTGTAGAATAGAGGGGAGTGGATCTCCTCTCTTCGCTGAATCCTGAACAGCGCTCAGCGGTACTTCAGACCGACGGTCCGGTGCTCATTCTCGCCGGAGCCGGATCGGGGAAGACTCGTGTGATCGCTCACCGGATCGCGTACCTGGTGAGCAACGGCTTCGCCGAACCCGATCGCGTCCTCGCCGTCACGTTCACCAACAAAGCCGCGGAGGAGATGCGAACGCGCGTCGAGGCGCTGCTTGGCGTCGACTGCCGCCAGATGTGGATCTCGACGTTCCACGCCCTCTGTGCCAGGCTCCTCCGGCGCGAAGGTCCTCACGTGGGGCTATCCCGCGACTTCGTGATCTACGATTCGAGCGACCAGTTGAGCGTGATGAAGCAGGCGCTCAAAGAGCTGAACCTCGACGACGCCACCGTTCAGCCTCGCGCCGCGCTGTCGCGGATCAGCCACGCAAAGAACCGGATGGAAGGCCCCGAGGCCTTCGCGGCGACCGCGGCCTATGACTTCCGCGCGCAGCAGATGCAGAAGCTGTACGCGCTCTACACCCGCGCACTCAAAGACGCGAACGCGCTGGATTTCGACGACCTGCTGTTGAAGACGGTCGAGTTGTTCGAGACATCCGAAGCCGTTCGCGAACGGTACAGCCACAAGTTCCGCTACGTGATGGTGGACGAGTATCAGGACACAAACCGGCCGCAGTACCTGCTCGTCCGGCGGCTTGCTGCGCGCCACCGCAATCTGTGCGTCGTCGGCGATCCCGATCAATCGATCTATCGGTGGCGTGGGGCGGATCTGCGCAACATCCTCGATTTCGAGCAGGACTTTCCCGAGGCAACGACCGTCACGCTCGAACGAAACTACCGCTCGACGCAGGTGATCCTCGATGCGGCGTCGGCGGTGATCGCGCAGAACCGCAACCGCAAGGAAAAGCGGCTCTACACCGAAATGGCGGGCGGCGCCAACATCCTGTACTACCGCGCCGGCGATGACCTCGACGAGGCGGAGTTCATCGCACGCAACGCGGCGATTGCGATTCGAGAGCCCGAGATGTCGGTCGCAATCCTCTACCGCACGAACGCGCAGTCGAGAACGCTTGAAGACGCGCTCCGTCGAGCCGGTACCGCGTACCGCATCATCGGCGGCGTGCGCTTCTACGAACGCAAGGAAATCAAGGACGCGCTCGCCTATCTGAAAGTCGCCCTGAATCCCGCGGACGATGTGGGCCTTCGCCGCATCATCAACGTTCCCGCCCGCGGCGTTGGCAAGGGCGTGATGGAGTCGCTCGAGGCGGTGGAGGTTCCCTCCGATGTCGCGCCACCGCTGTTTGCCGGCCTCGATGCCGCCGCCGTCAGTCAGTCACTTTGGGCGAAGATCGAGCACGTGGTTGCCACACGTGCGCTGGCGCCGCGTGCGATCGCTTCATTGGCAGCCTTTCGCGATCTCATCGTCGGGCTGCGTTCGATGATCGGGCAGGAGACGGTCGCGGTCGCGATCAGCAAGGTTCTCGATCAAAGCGGCTACCTCAAAGATCTGCACGACGAGCGAAGCGAGGAGGCTGAAGGGCGGCTCGAGAACCTGGCGGAGCTCGTATCAGCCGCGCGTGAGTTCGAGGCTCGTCATCCAGAACCGACGTTGGCCGCATTCGTAGACCAGCTCTCGCTGCTCTCGGATGCCGACGAGGAAGACGGATCGCGAAGTGCGCGTGTGCTGATGATGACGCTGCACAGCGCCAAGGGTCTCGAGTTTCCAGTCGTGGTGATGAGCGGACTGGAAGAGGGACTCTTTCCGCATTCGCGTTCGAGTGAAGACGAAGCCGAGCTCGAGGAAGAGCGCCGGCTGTGCTACGTCGGCATCACCAGAGCGCAACGACGGCTGGTCCTGACGTCAGCCGCGCGGCGACGGGTGTTCGGCGACTACCAGTCGACGGAACCGTCGCGGTTCGTCGAAGAGATCCCCGCAACGTTGATCGAGGAAGTGCCGTCGTCATACGCGTCGCCACAGCGTTCATTCTCACAGTTTCGCGACAGCTATCCGCATGGAGGCAGCTATCGCGGACGGGTGCGCGAGGAGCCTGTCTACGCCTACGAAAACGAAGACCAGTCGCAATGGGCCGGCCTCGGCCTGAAACCTGGTCTTCGAGTTCGACACGCGCAATTTGGAGTGGGGACGGTGGTCACCGTCGAGCCGTTGAATGATGACGTGAAGCTCGTTGTGCGCTTCAACTCCGTGGGGCAGAAGACGCTGCGCGCGAAGTTCGCGCGTCTGGAGCTCGCTGCAGGCGTGTAACGATCCACTGGCCCTCGACAACAGATCCGCCTTGGGTTGCGATCGCCTTTTCGAGCGTCACGACTAACGAGGCCGGCCTCACCACGCCGTCCGGCGTGCGGAGATCGGCTTCGACTGTTACCTGCCTGGTGAATATCTCCACCGACATCACAGCGAGATCGACGCTCCGACCGTTTGCCGCGCTCAAGCTTCTGAGTGCGGCGTCGCGGTGTGATTCAGACAACGGACCGCGCTCTGCCGCGCTTCGTTTCGAGATCGTAAAGGTTTGGATGCTCCCGTCCGTCCTGGGGTTCAAAGCGACGGTTGCGAGTCGATGCAACAGCGTGCCATCGAGCGCTCTCGAGGCTTCGAAGAATCGGGTCAGCACCTGTTCTTCGGGGGATACCGTACACGCGATCAGGCACAAGGTGCCCACCACCATCACCCGCGCGCGGGTTGCGCCCACTATTCTTCGACTTTCTCGTCGTCGTCCTTCTCAGCGAGCCGGGCGATCGACACCGCGCGATCGTCCCCTTCGATATCGATGAGGCGCACACCTTGCGTCGCGCGACCGATACTGCGGATCGAATTCGACGCCATGCGAAGAATCTTGCCTTGCTGCGTGATGAGCATCAGCTCGTCTTCGTTGGTCACTTGCGTCACGCCGACGACCTTGCCGTTGCGCTCGCTGGTCTGGATGTTGATGATGCCGAGGCCGCCCCGCGACTGCACGCGATATTCGTCCAGCTCCGTGCGCTTGCCATAGCCCTGCTCGGTGACAGTGAGAATGGTGCCGCCCGGTGCGAGCACCTCCATCGCCACCACCTCGTCCTCATCGCGGAGCTCGATCCCACGGACACCGCCGGCCGTGCGGCCCATAGAGCGCACATCGGTTTCTTTGAAGCGGATCGACATGCCGCTTCGGGTACCGATGAAGATTTCGGCGTTGCCGTCAGACACCGCGACGGCCATGACCGCGTCTCCCGCTTCGACGTCCATCGCGATGATGCCGCCGGCGCGCGGGTTGCTGAACGCCGTCAGCTCGGTCTTCTTGACTTCGCCACGTTTGCTCCCCATGACGATGAAGCGGTGTGGCTCGAATTCCTTGACCGCGAGCAGCGCAGCGATGCGCTCGCCTTCCTGCATCGAGACGAGATTGGCGATGGCCTTGCCTCGGCCGTCGGGACCGACGTCCGGAATCTCGTGGACCTTGAGCCAGTACGCGCGGCCTCGATCCGAGAAGATCATGATGTAGGCGTGCGAGGACGCGACGAAGAGATGGCTGACGAAGTCCTCTTCGCGCGTGCGCATCCCGATGCGTCCTTTGCCGCCGCGCCGCTGGTTGCGATAGTTGGTGATCGCGGTCCGCTTGATGTAGCCGGTGTTGCTCACCGTGATCGCCATGTCCTCTTCGGCGATCAGGTCTTCGACGCGGAACTCGCCTTCTTCAGCCAGGATTTCGGTTCGGCGTTCGTCGCCGTATTTCTGCTGAATGGCGCGCAGTTCATCGACGACGATCTGCATCAACAGCCGCTCGCTACCAAGGATCGCCAGCAGCCGCTCGATCTGCTTCAGCAATTCCGCCAGCTCGTCGAGGATCTTCTGCCGCTCGAGCCCAGTGAGGCGCTGAAGCTGCATGTCGAGAATGGCCTGTGCCTGGATTTGGGTCAGGCCGAACTGCGTGATGAGGCCCTCGCGCGCCTCACTCGGATTGCGCGACGCGCGGATGAGGGAGATCACCGCGTCCAGGTGATCGAGGGCAATCTTGAGGCCCTCGAGGATGTGGCGGCGAGCCTCCGCCTTGCGCAGTTCGAACTCCGTCCGACGCCGAACGACTTCCCGACGGAATTCGATGAAGCTCTCGATGAGCTCGAGCAGCGAGAGCACCTTGGGCCGGCCGCCGACGATGGCCAGCATGATGATGCCGAAGCTGCTCTGTAGCTGTGTGTGCTTGTACAGGTTGTTGAGAATGACGTCGCTGACTTCGCCGCGCTTGAGATCGATGACGATTCGCATGCCGTCGCGATCGGACTCGTCGCGGATGTCGGCAATGCCTTCGATCGTCTTGTCGCGTACCTGATCGGCGATCTGCTCGATCAATCGCCGTTTGTTGACCTGGTAGGGAATGGCGGAAATCACGATCGACGTGCGATCGCCTTTTTTCGACACCTCGGTTTCCGCTTTCGCACGCATGATGACCGAGCCGCGACCGGTGAGATACGCCTGCTGAATGCCGTGCCTGCCGACGATGTAGCCGGCGGTGGGGAAGTCCGGACCCGGGACAAGCTCCAGGAGCTTTCGCTGCTTCTCGGGCAATGACGGCGGCGCGTCGGACTGGGTGCTCTCGATGGTCCAGATAACCGCCTCGATCACCTCGCGCATGTTGTGCGGCGGGATGTTGGTGGCCATGCCGACGGCGATGCCGGCGGATCCATTGACGAGAAGATTCGGGAACGGCGACGGCAGAACCGTCGGCTCCTCGGTGGTCTCGTCGTAGTTGGCTGTGAAGTCGACGGTCTCCTTGTCGAGATCCGTCATCATCTCGTCGCCGAGCGATTCGAGGCGTGCCTCCGTATACCGCATCGCCGCAGGCGGGTCGCCGTCGATCGATCCGAAGTTGCCCTGGCCGTCGACGAGCGGCTGGCGCATGTTGAAGTCTTGCGCCAGTCTCACCAGCGTGTCGTAGATGGAGGCGTCGCCGTGGGGATGGAAGTTCCCCATCACCTCGCCGACGATCTTCGCGCACTTCCGGTAACCGCGCGTCGACGACAGGCCCATCGTCTTCATGCCGTAGAGGACACGACGATGCGCCGGCTTGAGGCCGTCTCGTACGTCGGGCAGCGCTCGCCCGATGATTACGCTCATGGCGTAATCCATGTACGAGCGCTTCATCTCGTCTTCGATGTTGACCGGGATGCGGTTGGAGATCGGTGTGGTCATGAATCTAGTCGGGCCGTCTGAACGCGGCCCTCACGTGTGGGTGCTACACGTCAAGGTTCTTGACGTCGAGCGCGTTGTCTTCGATGAACTTGCGTCGCGGCTCGACCTGATCGCCCATCAGCGTGGTGAACATCTGATCGGCTTCGGCATGATCCTCGGCGCGGACTTGCAACAAGGTGCGGTTCTCGGGATCCATGGTGGTCGTCCACAACGTATCCGGGTTCATCTCGCCGAGCCCCTTGTAGCGATTGATCGCGATGCCTTTCTTGCCCGCGCTGAGGAAGTACTCGACGAACTCGTCAATGTTCTGAAGCGTCACGTCGGGATCTTTCCGCCCCCGCGTCACCGCCGCCGGCTGCGTTTCTGCCGGCGTGGCCTCGAGGGGCTGGCCCTCGGTCGGCGGCTCTTCGATCGGCTCTTCCTCGTGAACCGCTTCACCGGTTGTCACGACGACCGGGAACTTCAGATCCTGGATCTCTCGATATGACGAGGCGAGCGTCCGGTACTCGCCGGACGCGATGAACTCAATCCCGATCTCGGACCGGCGCGGATAGCCCTGCGATCGATCCTCGATGATCAACTCGAACACGTTATGCTCGTCGTCGCGAGTCACCGAGACCATGCGCGTCGGCGTGGTCATGCGCGCCGCGATCACGTCCAACCGGTCGCGCTGTTCGAAGAACGACTTGTCTCGCGCGTCGAACTCGAGCAGCGCAGAGACGATTGCCGGCGGGTGGCCGCGGCGAGTGACATGCTGCAGCAGCTTGCGGTACGCCGTTGCCCGCTGCAGTTGGCGCTCGAGGACGTCGCCAAACATCTGCGTGCCGTCGGCCAGGCGCACCACGCGGGATTCGACTGCGCGACGGACGAGGAACGATTCGAGCTCCGGCTCGTTCTTGATATACGTCTCGGTTCGACCCCGCTTTGCACGGAACAGCGGCGGTTGCGCAATATAGATGTAGCCGCGATCGATCAACTGCGGCATCTGCCGATAGAAGAACGTGAGCAGCAGCGTGCGGATGTGCGAGCCGTCGACGTCGGCGTCGGTCATGATGATGATGCGGTGGTACCGCACCTTGTCGGCGTCGAAATCCTCGCTGCCGATGCCGGTCCCGAGCGCCGCGATCATGGTCTTGATCTCGTCGCTGCTCAGCATCTTGTCGAAGCGCGCTTTCTCGACGTTCAGAATCTTGCCCTTGATCGGCAGAATGGCTTGGAAGCGGCGATCGCGCCCCTGCTTCGCAGAGCCGCCGGCCGACTCGCCCTCGACGATGTAGATTTCGCTCAGCGCCGGGTCGCGCTCCTGACAGTCAGCGAGCTTGCCGGGCAGGCTGCTGCCATCGAGTGCGCCTTTGCGACGCACCAGATCGCGCGCCTTGCGGGCCGCTTCGCGGGCGCGCGCCGCATCGACGGCCTTGCCGATGATGCGTTTCGCGACGACCGGAGTTTCCTCGAGGAACTGTCCCAGCTTGTCGTTGACAATCGCCTCGATGATGCCCTTGACCTCGGTGTTCCCGAGTTTCGTCTTCGTCTGTCCCTCGAACTGCGGCCGCGGAATCTTCACGCTGACGACACCGGTGAGCCCTTCCCGGATGTCGTCGCCGCTGATGTTCGAGTCCTTCAGATCCTTCGCGAGGTTGTTCTTGACCGCGTAGGCGTTGATCGTGCGCGTCAGCGCGGCGCGGAAACCCGAGAGGTGCGTGCCGCCCTCGTGCGTGTTGATGTTGTTCGCGAAGGTGAACACCATCTCCGAGTAGGCATCGTTCCACTGCAGCGCGATCTCGGCGTCGATGCCGTCCTTCTCGCCCTTCATGAAGATCGGCTTCTCGTTGACCACCGCCTTGTTCTTGTTCAAGTGCGTGACGAACGAGACGATGCCGCCTTCGTACTGGAAGCGGTGGCTCTTGCCGTCGCGCTCATCGTCGATGGTGATGAGGATGCCGCCGTTCAGGAACGCGAGTTCGCGAAGACGCTGCGCGAGCGTGTCGAAGCTGTACTCGGTGGTCTCGAAGATCTGGGCGTCGGGTTTGAACGAGACTTTCGTTCCGCGACGCTGCGTGGTGCCGGTGGCTTCGAGATCGCCGAGCGGGGTGCCGCGCTCGTAGCTCTGTTGATACACCTGACCGTTGCGCCAGATCTCGAGGTCGAGCCGCTCCGACAGGGCGTTGACGACCGATACGCCGACGCCGTGCAGACCGCCCGAAACCTTGTAGCTGTCGTTGTCGAATTTCCCGCCGGCGTGGAGCACGGTCAGGACGACCTCCGCGGCCGACTTCCCGCTTTCATGACGGTCGACCGGAATGCCGCGGCCATTGTCGATGACAGTGATCGAGTTGTCGATGTGAATCGTGACGTTCACCTGATCGCAGAATCCCGCGAGCGCCTCGTCGATCGAGTTGTCAACGATTTCGTACACGAGATGGTGCAATCCGGGCGCGCCCGTCGAGCCGATGTACATGGCCGGACGCTTCCGAACCGCTTCGAGACCCTCGAGGACTTTGATCTTGTCGGCGCCGTAGTCCTCGGCTGCGCCGCTGCCGTTGGGGCCTGCGTGGGCAGGCGTGCCGCCTGCCGGCTGGCTTTCGGGCTCGTCGGCGTGCTGATGTTCCAGATGTTCCACGTATGTCCTTCGCTACTCCCGCACCTGGCCGGGTCAGATCCGCATGGGCATGATTACGTAGGTGTAGTCGTAGCCTTTCGCGCCAACGGGCTTCATCACCGCCTGGCTGACTTCATCCTTCAGCGACAACGAGACGACGTCGGTCTCGACGACGTTGAGGAAATCCAGCACGTATTGCGCGTTGAACGAGATCGTGAGCGCAGGGCCCGGATACTCGACCTGAATCTGCTCGTGCGCTTCACCGAATTCCGAACTGCTCGAGGTGACTTCGACTTTCCCTTTGTCGATCTCGAACTTGACGGCGCGCGATCGCTCATTGGAGAGCAGCGCCACTCGCTTGACGGCGCTCGTGAGCCGTTCTCGATCGAACTCGATGAGTTTGTCATTCCCTTTCGGGATCACGCGCTCGTAGGTCGGGAACTGTCCATCGATCATCCGCGAGATCAGCACTCGTCCTGCGACTTCAAAGAACAAATGATTCTCGCCGCTCTCGAACTGCACGTCACCTTCGCCTTCAGCGAGCAGCTTTCCTAGTTCGAGGAGCGTCTTCTTCGGCAGGATGACACCGATTTCCTGCGTCACGCCGGTGTCGTGCTGTACGTCGACGAGCGCGAGCCGATGCCCGTCCGTTGCGACGAGCGTGAGGCTTTGCGGCTTCAACACGAGCTTCGCGCCGTTGAGGAAGAATCGCGTGTCTTCGCCAGTGATGGCATATTGCGTTTTCGCCACCATCTCCTTCACAGCCGACCGGGGCAACACCGCACGCGCTTTGCCGCTGGCATCGGGCAGCGTGGGGAAGTCCTCGCGCGGTAACGTCTGCATGCGCGAGTCGAAGCGGTCGGCAGCCACGATGACGCCCTTGCGATCTTCTTCGATGCGGACGTCGGTCTCTGGCAACGCCTTGATGATTTCGTACAGCTTCTTTGCCGGCAGCGTGAGCGATCCACCTTTGGCGACTGCCGCATTGCAGCGACTGCGAAGCGCGACTTCGAGGTCCGTGGCCAGCATGCGGACTTCGTCGCCCTTCGCTTCGATCAACACATTCGCGAGAATGGGGATCGTGTTCTTCCGCTCGACGATGCCTTGGAAGAGTTGCAGTTCTCGCAGAAGCTCATTCTTCCGGACGACCAGTTCCATAGGCTGTACTGTCCTTCGAGCAGAGCGGTGCGCCCGCGTTGTTGGACTCTCGGTGGAGTAGATCTCACTCCACCGTACTGATCAGAAGAGAGATACAAATTATACTTAAGAAAGGGTGTCGTGCAAAACTCAATAACGAATGATTAACGCTTGACAATCAATAGCTTACGGTGTGCACGTTTCTGTGTGTTTACCCGTGTCGATCTCGTGCGGCGAATGTGGATTTCTGGCGGTTGAGCTGGTGCCAACAGCGCCTGTGCATGATGCGCTGTTGACACCGGCGAATTCACTTGAATGATTCGAGAAAGTTGTTGATCAAGTTGTTGAAATCTCCCTCGCGCTTCCGCAGAAAATCCACTTTCTTGATCGAGTGAATCACTGTCGAATGGTGCTTTCCCCCAAAACTGCGACCGATCTCGGGCAGCGACGCGCTCGTCAGATTCTTGCAGAGATACATCGCGACTTGCCGCGGCATCGCCACCGACTTCGAATTGTTCCGTGATTTGAGATCCGCGATCTTCAGCTGGTAGTAGTCGGCGACGAATTTCTGAATGCTCTCGATCGTGACCGCTTTGTCATCCTGATCGAGCACGTTCTTCAACACTTCCTGCGTCAAGTCGAGAGAGATTTCGCGGCCCGTGAGCGATGCGTACGCAATCAGACGAATGAGCGATCCCTCGAGCTCGCGGATATTCGATTTGATGCGACCGGCGATGTAGATCGCGACCGCATCAGGCAGCGGCACCGCTTCCGCTTCGGCCTTGCGCTTCAGAATCGCCACCTTCGTTTCAAGATCCGGTGGCTGGATGTCGGCAATCAAGCCCCACTCGAATCGCGAGCGAAGGCGTTCTTCGAGCGCGGTGATCTCGTGCGGAGGTCGATCGCTGCTCAACACGATCTGCTTCTGCGCGTCGTAGAGCGCGTTGAATGTATGAAAGAACTCGGTCTGTGTGCCTTCCTTGCCGGAGACGAACTGGATGTCGTCGACGAGCAGCAGATCGACGCTTCGATACCGCTCGCGGAAATCGAGAATGCGGTCGTAGCGCACCGCGTTGATCATTTCGTTCATGAAACGCTCGGACGAAATGTAGGTGAGCTTGAGCGTCGAGTCGTGCTGCAGCACGTAATGCCCGATGGCGTGCATCAAGTGCGTCTTTCCGAGTCCCACGCCACCGTAGATGAAGAGGGGGTTGTAGGAGCGCGAGGGCGCCTCGGCAACAGCACGGCACGCGGCGTGCGCGAACTGGTTCGAGGAGCCAACGATGAACGTGTCGAAGCTGTAGCGTGGGTTCAACCCTCCAGACGCTGCGGTCGGGAGCGTTTCCGACTCGAGCGGAGGAGTGGCTTCCTCTGGCGTCACCGAGGGTGAACCCTCGGCGACAAAAAGCACCGATACTCCAGGGCGCCGCACTTCGGCCAGAGCCTCAGCCAGCACTCCTGAGTAATGTTTTGTGAGCCAATCCTTGAACAGTGGATTGGGGACGCGGATCGTCAACTGGGTACCGCTGTCGGCCACCTGGGCGGTGGGACGAAACCAGGTGTAGAAGCTATGGCGGTTTACCTTCGTCTCGATCCGGGCGAGGATCTGGTCCCAAATACTCACGTCCGTCATGATCATTTCGTGCCGACCTTCGGGAATCGACTTTCGCCCTGAGAGAGTGGCCGGCGCGTGGAGTGACAGGGTCGCCAAGAGCATGGAGAGGCCCGAAAAACCCTGAAATCTCGCGACGTCATACGCCGGTACTAGCGGAAAATGGGCTCTTTTTTGAGGAAACTAGCTCAGGGGCACGTTTTCCACAATGTTTTCCACATCTGTGGAAATCTTGGGGGAGAAACCGAAGCCGCTTTCGCCAATTTCCGGGAGAAGAGCGCCCGCGACTGTAGCACAGAGCGTCCGCGGCCAGCCCTCAGATCCTTTGACAGCCCTGCAACTGCCGACTAGTATTGAAGTTTCCTTCGACTGTCACGAAGGACTTTGGACAGCTAGGACGCGGCACACGCATGAAGGGCAAGCGGACATTTCAACCCAACGTTCGGCGACGCAAGAAAACCCATGGTTTTCGCGTGCGAATGGCAACAAAGAACGGTCGCATCGTGCTCAAGCGGCGCCGTGCGAAGGGGCGGAAACGCCTGACGGTGGCTGACGAGCGCTGAGTCGGTGAATCACGGCCACGGACTGGCGCCCGCTGAACGGGTCCGCCGACGGCCTGATTTCGAGCGTGCGTACTCGAGCGGCGTGCGAATTCACGGCCGTTTCATGACGCTGTTCGTCGTCGCCAATGGCGGGACTGCAACTCGACTCGGCGTGGCCGCCACCCGGAAACTGGGATCGGCGGTCGAGCGGAATCGCGCGAAACGCCTCGCGCGCGAGGTCTTCAGACGGAACAAGATCGGCGAGGGCCTCGACATCGTGATCGTGCCGCGCCGGGAAATGCTCGATGCTTCGTTCGCTAGTCTTGAAACCGACTACACCTCAACTCTTGAGCGACGCGACCGCGAACGAAGGCGGCCCACGTCCCGGAAGGGCAGTCATCGCACTGCTCGTCCTGCTCAGAATCTATAAACTCATTATTTCTCCGTTGTTTACTGGCTCGTGCCGCTTCCACCCCTCTTGCTCCGACTACATGGCTGAAGCCGTAGCTCGATTTGGTGCGAGACGTGGCGCATGGCTAGGCGTTCGGCGGCTAATCCGCTGTCTGCCCTTTGGCGGCCATGGATACGACCCGGTGCCGCGCACGTAGACCATTCCATGGAACGCAGGCTGTTCATCGCCATTCTGTTGTCGATCGTCGTGCTGTACGGCTATCAGGCGATCTTTGTCCCGCCGCCGCCGGCCAATAGCACCCTCCAGCAAAAGAAGCCGGCTGGTGAGACGGCGTCGACACCACCCGCTACACCGGCACCTTCGTCGACAGCAGCACCGAGTCCGGCCGCGAGCCCACTACAGCCGCAAGTGTCTTCCCCAGCTGCAGTGATCACGTCCGAGGCAAAGGAACGCGAGATCGTCATCGAGACGACAACGATTGAAGCGGAGTTGTCGAACCGAGGCGGCCGTCTGCTGCACTGGCGGTTAAAGGAGTACCGAGACAGGAGCGGCGCCGCGCTCGATCTCGTTCCCTCCGGTGTCCCGCCTGATCAGCCGCGTCCGTTTTCTTTCGTCGCCGACGACGCAAGCGTGACGTCGAGACTGAACGAAGCGATCTACCAAGCAACAGGAGACACGGGAGGACGCGTCGACGCGACTGCGCGTCCGGCGACGGTGGTCTTCGAGTTCCAGGATTCGGCGGGTCTCCATTCACGCAAGGAGTTTCGATTCGATCCGACCGGGTACCTGATCACATTCACGTCGCAGGTGATGAGCGGCGATCGCGTGATCAATCCATCGATCGCGTGGGGACCGGGCCTCGGCGATATCGGAGCCGTATCCGGCGGCGGCAGCTTCTTTACCGGCAACTACGTTCAGCCGCCGCAGGCCATCTACTACACCGACACCATCTACCGTGTGCCTGCGGCCGATGTCTCGTCGAAGGTACCGCCAGAGGGCGTTTTCAAGTTTGCCGGGATCGACGACCACTACTTCCTTGCCGTGGCGGTGAATCCGGGACGCGCGCGATTGAGCTACCAGGCCGTCACGCTCCCCGGTCCCGACAACACACAACGAAAGCTGTTAGCAACCACGATCGGGTTGCCGCAGCCACCCCAAGGCGTTCGTTTCCTAGTCGGACCCAAGCAATTCGATCTGCTGCAGTCGGTCGATCACTCGCTATGGATGGACGCGGTGTTTGTCCGAGCGATCAACTTCGGGACGTTCAAGGTCATCGCGACACCACTGCTGACCGCTCTCAAGTGGGTGCATGGATTCGTCGGCAACTGGGGATGGTCGATCATCGTCCTCACGATTCTGATCAACCTCGCGATCTTCCCGCTTCGCCACAAGAGCGTCGTGTCGATGCGGAAGATGCAGGTGCTCCAGCCGAAGATGAAGGCGATTCAGGATCGGTACGCCGGTTTGAAGGTGACCGATCCCGAGCGGCAGAAGATGAATACAGAGATCATGGGTCTCTATAAGCAGGAGGGCGTGAATCCGGCGAGCGGATGTGTGCCGATGCTGCTGACGCTGCCGGTGCTGTTTGCGTTCTACTCGCTCCTGTCGCAGGCGATCGAGCTGCGTGGCGCGCCGTTTGGTTTCTGGATCAGAGATCTGTCGGAGCGTGATCCGTACTACATCACTCCTGTGCTCATGGCCTTGACCATGTTCTGGCAGCAGCGGGTCACGCCGTCAACGGCCGATCCTGCGCAACAGCGCGTGATGATGATGATGCCGCTGATGTTTGGCGTCATGTTCCTCGCGGCGCCGAGTGGATTGGTGCTGTACTGGCTGGTGGGCAACCTGTTTGCGATCGGTCAGCAGTACTTCACCAACTGGTGGATCGGTCCTCCAACGACTGCGCCGGCACGTCCGCCGGCGGAGCGCCGACTCAAGAGCGCGGGCGCAGGGCGCACCGCTGGAGCCGAGAACAAGAACTGACTTCCGACAGCGAGAGACACGTGAACACGAATCAGGAACATCGCGGCATCAACGAAGGGCTGAGCCGCCAGATTGCGGCGTTCGTGCAATCCGTAATCGAGGCGATGGGGATGTCGTTGCAGGCTCGTGTCGAAGAGACGCCAGAGGCCGCACGCATCAACCTCGAAGGCGACGACGGCGGCTTCTTGATTCGCGGCGGCGGGCAAGGTTTGCAGGCGCTGCAGCATCTGGTCGCGACAACGTTCCGCAAGCAGCTTGGTGATGACAATCGCATCGTCGTCGACTGCAACGGCTTTCGCCGAGACAAGGACGCCGAGATCCGTCAGATGGCGCGGTTCGTTGCCGAGAAGGCACGTTCGAGCGGCATCCCGCAAGAGATAGGTCCGCTGAATCCGTACGAACGACGGATCGTGCACTTGGCGATTGCCGAGGATCCGACGGTGAGCTCTGAGAGTATCGGCGACGCGTTCATGAAGACGGTGATCATTTCCGCCCGCCGATAGCACAGCGAGGTCTCACGCGCCGACCGGCGCGACGCAAGGGCGCAACATGTTTTCGCGCGACGATACCATCGTGGCCATTGCGACGGCGCCCGGCCGTGCAGGCCTTGGCGTTGTACGGATCAGCGGCCCGGACGCTCACACGATCGCGGGACGACTTCTCGACTGCGAACGGCTCGAGCCTCGCCGCGCGACATTTACCAAAGTACGGACGGCGCCGGAGGCCTCACGATCGCTCGATGAGATCGTCGCCACGTGGTTTCCCGAACCGCGGTCGTACACGGGCGAACACGTCGTCGAACTGAGCGCACACGGAAGCCCCGTCATACTCGAATCGATCGTGCGCGCGGTGATGGATGCCGGCGCTCGGTTGGCGCGTCCTGGCGAGTTCACTTTTCGCGCGTTTCTGAACGGACGAATCGATCTCATCCAGGCGGAGGCGGTGGCCGATCTGATCGCGTCGGCGACGCCGCTGCAAGCGCGCGTCGCGTTCGATCAGCTCCAGGGGACACTCACGTCTCGTCTCAGCGAGCTCGATCGCGCCATGCTCGATCTCGTGGCGCGTCTCGAGGCGTCGCTCGACTTTCCCGACGAGGGATACCATTTCATCGAGCCGGCCGAGACCAGCGCGCGGGTGGCGGCGATCATCGCGACGCTCGATTCGATGCTTGCCGACGGCCGCCGCGGTCGCGTCATCCGCGACGGCGCAACTGCGGTCATCACGGGACGGCCCAACGTCGGCAAATCGAGTTTGTTCAACGCACTCGTGGGACACGATCGCGCGATCGTCACGTCCTCGCCAGGAACGACTCGCGATCTCGTCACAGAAACCATCGATATCGAAGGCCTCGCGATTCGTCTCACAGATACCGCAGGACTGCGAGAGGCGCGTGATGACGCGGAACGCGAAGGCGTGTCGCGAAGTCTTCATGCGCGCGACGTTGCCGACGTGGTGCTCGTCGTCGTCGACTGTAGCGAGCCGCTGTCTTGTGAGGATATCGAGTTGCTCAGCGCGACCGAGCATCGGACTCGAGTCATCGTCGCCAACAAGTGCGATCGGCCGCAGGCCTGCGACGCGCGCGATGCCGTGCACGCGTCCGCGACAACGGGCCAGGGCATGGCCGACATTCGGCGCGCCGTCGTGCGTGCATTGACTGGCACCGAGTCGCTTCACGACGATGCCGCGATCTCGAACGTTCGTCACGTCACACTGCTGGAGCAGGCCCGCGCGCATCTCGCCCACGCGCACGACGAATTGCGTGCCGCCGCCGTCCCTGAGGAATTCGTGCTCGCCGATTTGCACGCGGCGCGATCGTGCTTCGACGAAGTGGTCGGCGTGCGGTCCAGCGATGACGTGCTGCACCACATCTTCGAGAGGTTCTGCGTCGGAAAATGAAGTAAAGATCTCCCGATGCACTTCGACGTCATCGTCGTCGGCGCGGGGCATGCTGGTGTCGAGGCGGCACATGCGGCGGCGCGCATGGGCTGTCATGTCGGGCTCTGCACGCTGACGCGCGACACAGTTGCCCACATGCCGTGCAATCCAGCGATCGGCGGCACTGCCAAGGGACATCTCGTCAGGGAGATCGACGCGCTGGGCGGGCTGATGGGGATCGCCACCGACGCCACAGGCATCCAATTCAAGTTGCTCAATCGAAGCAGAGGCCCAGCCGTATGGTCGCCGCGAGCACAGGCCGACAAGTGGCTTTATAGCCAATGGGTTAGCGACTACATTGGTCGACACCCCAATATCGAGTGGCTACTGGGACGTGCCGGCGAGATTCTGGTGAGCGGCTCACGTGTTGTCGGCTTGGCCTTCGAGACCGGGGAACGATACGGGTGCGATGCGCTTGTCATCACGACGGGCACGTTCTTAAACGGTCTCATTCACGTCGGCCCCGAGCAACGACCTGCGGGTCGTCATGGCGAACCGCCATCGCAGTCGCTGGCCGAATCGATTCGGCGTCTTGGGTTCACGATGGGTCGTCTGAAGACAGGAACTCCGCCACGTCTCGATCGCAGAAGCATTGACTTCGAGGGTTGTGTGCGATCTGGGATCTTCGTCGAGGAGAA
>Ga0075424_100000096_pt1 | contig 51808 bp, 55 predicted proteins | sample SoiMethybrSBSTD3_FD_75301 | JGI IMG/M metagenome (GOLD analysis project Ga0075424, IMG submission 75301) | Bulk soil microbial communities from a Populus tree surrounding site in Tennessee, USA - Soil MetaG P. TD hybrid SBSTD3 | ecosystem: Environmental > Terrestrial > Soil > Tree plantation...
GAGCGCGAGTTCGTCACGAACGCGGCGCACGAGCTGAGGACGCCGCTCACGACCATCTCCGGCGCCGTGCAGGTGCTCCAGTCGGGAGCGAAGGAAACGCCCGAGGAGCGAGACCGCTTCCTCGCGCACATCGAGCGCGAGGCCGGCCGCCTGGGCCGGCTGACCCGCGCGCTCCTGGTGCTCGCCCGGGCGCAGACGGGCGAAGAGGTGCCCGTCGTCGAGGCGGTGGAGCTGCGGCCGCTGCTCGAGGAGATCGCGACCGAGTTTGGCCCCCGGGCGGCGGCCAAGCTCGAGATCGACTGCCCGCCGCGGCTGACCGCCCTCGCCGACCGCGACCTCATCGAGCAGGCGCTCTCGAACCTCGCCGCCAACGCCGTCGAGCACACGGAGGAGGGGCGGATCGTCTTCTCGGCGCGGGAACTGCCAAGCGGCGCCGTCCTCATCGAGGTGCAGGACACCGGGCGCGGCATCCCCGCATCGCAGCAGGACCGGATCTTCGACCGCTTCTACCGCGGTCAGCGCCGCGACGGACGCGGGTTTGGCCTCGGACTGGCGATCGTCGCCGAAGCTGTGCGGGCGCTCCGCGGTCAGATCGAGCTCGACTCGCGCCCCGGCGCCGGCACGACGATCCGGCTGACCCTGCCCGGCGCGCGGGAGCGGGCTGCGTGAGCCCGCGCATCCTCGTCGCGGATGACGATGCCGGCATCCGCGACGTCGTCACGTACGCGCTCCACCACGAGGGATTCGAGACCGAGACGGTCGTCAACGGCGCGGACGCTCTCGACGCGGCGCGCGCGGGCTCCTACGACCTGCTGATCCTCGACCTGATGATGCCGACGCTTTCGGGCATCGAGGTCTGTCGCCGCCTCCGTGCGGAGAGCCACCTGCCGATTCTGATGCTGACGGCGAAGGACGCCGAACTCGACCGCGTGCTCGGCCTCGAGATCGGCGCGGACGACTATGTGACGAAGCCCTTCTCGGTGCCCGAGCTGATCAGCCGCGTGCGGGCGATCCTCCGGCGCCGCGATCTCGACCGCGAGGAGGCCGCCCAGCCCGTGCGCGAGGTGGCCGGCCTCAAGATCGACTTCGCGCGCCACGGCGTCACCGTCGACGGCCGGCCGGTGCAGCTGACGCCGTCCGAGTTCAAGCTCTGCGCGCTCCTCGCGCAGCACCCAGGCCAGGTGCTGACCCGGCGACAGATCATGGAGTACCTCTGGGACAGCCCCTACGTCGGCGACCAGCACGCCTGCGAGGTGCACGTCTCCAACTTGCGGCGGAAGGTCGAGGACGACCCCGCCCACCCGAAGCGGATCCTCACCGTGCGCGGGATCGGCTACAAGCTCGCGACCGAGTAGCGGAGCTCCTCCGGCAGCGGCAGCGCGTGGACGACGACGAGGGTCCGCGTCGGGCGCGTCAGCGCCACGAAGAGCTCCTTCAGGCCCTGGCCGGCGACGCCTTCCTCGACGATCAGCGCCGGCTCGATGACGACCACGTGGTCGAACTCGAGCCCCTTCGCCTCGCGCGGGGTGAGGACCGGTACCCGCGTCTCGTCGAACAGCGAGATGCCGCCCTCCGTCTCCGGGCGGAGCGAGGGCGGCGCGATCACCGCCACCATGCCTTCCTCGGCCCCGAGCCGTGCCGCCTCCTCGAACGCCCGCCTAAGCGGAGCCTCGTCCTCGACGAGCAGCGGCGGCTCGGCCCCCGACCGGTAGGAGATCGGCGCCTCCACGTCGGGCGCGATGTATTCCAGCAGCGGCAGCGCCAGCTCCATCAGCTCGCGCGGGACGCGGTAGGCGTGCCGGAGCTCCTCCAGCACGGCCCGGTCGCCGTCCGGAAGCGACGGGAGCAGCTCGGCCCAGCCGGCGTACGGAATCGGGCCGGTCGCCTGCGCGATGTCGCCGAGGATCGTGAACGAGCCCGCGATCCGCCGCGACACCATCCGCAGCTGCATCGGCGTCAGGTCTTGCGCCTCGTCGACGATCACGTGGCCGTAGCCGGCGGGGGCGCCGGTGAGGAGCGCGCGCGCCTCGTCGAGGAGCGGAAGGTCGGCGTCGCTCCAGCCACGGCTGCGGCGCACGAGCATCCGCTGCTCGTCCGGATCGAGGATTCCGGCCGCCGCTTCCGCGATGAACGCGCGCGAGCCGAGCAGCCGGCGGACGAGCTCGTCGGGCCGCGGCGCCGGCCACACGCGTTGCAGCCAGCGCGTCAACCTGCCGTCGCGCCTAAGCGCCCGCTCGACCTCGTCGAACGACCGCGTGGCGAGCCCGCCGAGCTGCTCGCCGTAGTCGCGGTAGAACCGGCGCAGGACCTGCATGCGGAAGCGCTCTCGGGCCGCCTGCGAAACGCCGTGCTCGGCCCGAACCTCGCCAAGGATCTCCGCTACCTCATCCTCGCGTAGCCCGATGAACACCCCTTCGAGACGGACGAAGAGCTCCTCGGGCTGCGCCTCGCTGCGGAGCTCGACCGCTCGTCGGACGACCTCGGCGAGCCGCACATCGGCCTTGAGCCGCTGGACGTCGTACGGATCGGCCCGCGCGATCGGCGCCCCGTCCACGAGCTCCGCCACTGCGCGCTGGTCGACCGCGTCCTCCCCCAGCGCCGGCAGCACGTGTGAGACGTAGTCCATGAACGTCGGGTTCGGCCCCACGACAAGCACCCGTCCCAGGGCCTCCCGGTGGCTGTAGAGCAGGAACGAGGCCCGGTGGAGCCCGACGGCGGTCTTGCCCGTGCCGGGGCCACCCTGGACGACCAGCGGCGGCTCTGGGTCGCGGGCGATCAGCCCGTACTGGTCGGCCTGGATCGTGGCGACGATGTCGCGCATGTAGGCCTCGCGGCTCCGCTCGAGCTCCTCCAGTAGGAAGTCGTCGACGTTGCCGAGCGCGCCCTCCAGGGATCCATCCAGTGCCTCGTCGCTGATGTCCAGCACCCGCCGACCCTGCGTCCGGAAGCGGCGGCGAAGCGTGACGCCGTGGGGCGTCGCCGGGGTGGCCGTGTAGAACGGACGGGCCGCCGGCGCCTGCCAGTTGACGACGATCACGGCCTGGTTCTCGTCGTGCACCCACCGCCGCCCGACGTAGAGCGGGTCGCCGGTTCCCTCGACGTCGATGCGGCCGAAGCAGAGCCCGCGCTCGGCGTCCTCGAACGTGCGCATCCGGCGCGCGACCCACGCGTCGAGGGAGTCGAGCGCGAACTCGGTCGCCGCGGCGTCGAGCGCCCGGACGACGCCTTCGCGCATGCGGTCGAGACAGTCGTACGCGTGGTCGACGTACGCCTGCTCGGTTGGGAGATCGGGGTGGGGCACGCCGGCCAGCCTAGACCGTCGAACTGGGCTGGGCGGCCGGCGGGACCGGCCGCCCAAGCACGAGTCGGGTCTACTGGCCGGTTACCTGATGTGCGTTGAAGACGTCGGCGAGGTCGTTGACCTCCCCGTCCCGGGTGGCGACCGGCACCAGTCCGAAGCGATCCTCGATCGTGGCCAGGATCGACGTCGTGTCGTACTGCGTGTGGTCGACGACGAAGTTGCCCCGCAGGTACGGGGAGAGGACGAGCGCCGGGATGCGCGTTCCCGGCCCCCACACGTCGTGCGGCCCCGACGTGCCGTCCATGCCTGGCGGCGGCACGTGGTCCCACTCGCCGCCGAACTCGTCGTAGGTGACGACGATCATCGTGTTCTGCTTGCAGCGACTGTTCTCGATCGCCTGGATGAGGTCGACGAGGTGCTCGCTGCCGAGCGGCTCGCTCGCGTAGCCGGGATGCTCGTTCTCCTCTGCGATCGGCTTGATGATGCTGACCGGCTCGAGCTTGCAGCCGGCGCCCCCGTGCGAGGCGTTCGCGAGGTTGATGAACTCGGCCTCGTCGCGGAGGTGCGACCGCAGCGGCCCGCCCTCGGCGAAGTTGGCGTAGTAGTTGAACGGCTGGTGGTGGAACTGAAAGACCAGGTTCGGGCAGTACGGGAACGCTGGGTTCGCGAACGAGTTCGGGTCGGAGCAGTTCGGCCCGTTGCCATTCGTCCAGCCAGGCTTACCGACAAGGCCGGCGGCGTTTGACCAGCCGCCCGAGTACCAGGCCCAGCCGATTCCGGCTGCAGACAGCTCGTCACCGATCGTCGGGGCGGTCTGGAGCGGGATCTGGAAGCCGTTTCCGTGGGGCTGCGACGGCGACTGGCTCGTGTTCACGGCGAAGTTCCCGCATGCGAGACCGAGCGGTGCGGGACACGCGGCCGTGACCTGCGTGTCCTTGAGCACCGCCGCCGCGTTCGGCTCCGGTGAGACGTACAGCGGCACTGCGGTCTGGCTCGCCGGCGGGTAGCGCGGCACCGCCATCCCGTTCTGGTCCAGCACCGAGTGGTTCGTGTCCGGCGCCGTTGGCGTGCGGGCCGCGATCAGCCACTGGTGGTTCAGGAACGAGCCCCCGAACGCCGCCTGGAAGAAGTTGTCGAGGATGGCGTAGTGCGGGTGCCCGCCGCGGTGCAGGTACCGATAGATCGGGAGGGCGGTCGTGTCGTAGTAGCCCATGACAAGGCCCGCCGAGTCACTGGCGGTCACGTAGCGGTTCTGGTGACCGCCGTTCAGCTGATACTGCTCGTGGTAGAAGCGGTGGATGATGTCTCGCGTGCAGCCGCCGGGCCTGCCGGTGCCTTTGAGCCAGCCGTTCGGCTGGGCGAAGGCCTGCGCGGGCGTCGCCGGACACGTCGTGTCCATCGGCCCGATGTACTGGTCGATGTTGAACGGGCTGTTCCCGAAGATGCTGTGGAACGTCGTCCCGTTCGTCGAGTCCTCACACGGGCCGGCGTTCGGCGACAGGTTGACGTCGTCCTGCAGCAGGCAGGCGTACGGCGTCCCGCCCTGCTTGACCTGCACGGTGTGGGCCCGGTCGGCGTTGTCGAGGCCGTTGACTCCCTCCCATAATCCGTAGAGGTTGTCGAAGCTGTGGTTCTCCTCGTAGATAACGACGATGCGCTTGATGAGCAGCGGATTGACTCCTCGCTTCGCACCGGCGGCCGGCACCGATATGAGCGCGCCGAGACCGAGTGCGAACACTGCGAGCAGCAGTACTCGTCGCACCATCGGGGCTCCCTCCCTTCGGTCGAACGGTTGTTAGCCTCGCATATCCAGCGCCGCCCGACCTGTAACCCAACTCGGAGCGAAACGAGACGATGAAGGGATGAAGACGCTCCTCCTGGCCTCAGCCTCCGTCGCGCTCGCGATCGCGATCGCGGCCGCTGCCGCCGCGCCGACCGGCGCCCGGCCGGCGGCGACGCAGTCGAAGGCGGCCTTGACGGTGCGCACGTCGCCGTACGGCCGCGTGCTCTTCGACGGCCGTGGCAAGGCCTTGTACGCGTTCACGCGGGATCCCAAGGGTGGCAAGAGCCGCTGCTACGGCGCCTGCGCGGCGGCCTGGCCCGTCTACTTTGCGACAGGGTCGCTCCGAGCGGCGAAGGGCGTCCAACGCCGCCTGATCGGCACGACCGTCCGCCGCAACGGGAAGCGCCAGGTGACCTACGCCGGCCGCCCGCTCTACTACTACGTCGGCGACCGCTCCGCGGGCGAGATCCGCTGCCAGAACGTGACCGAGTTCGGCGGGACCTGGCTCGTCGTCCGGCCGAACGGCCGACTCGTCCGCTAACCGCGGGACGGGACCCGCTCGCGCGGGTTCGGAAGCGGCGTCAGCACCGGCTCCAGCCGCGACCGCAGGTGCTCGAAGTCGGGCGGCAGCGACAGGCGCTCGCCGAGGTGTTCGAGCGGCTCGTCCGTCGTGAACCCGGGGCCGATGGTGGCGATCTCGAACAGGACGCCGCTCGGCTCACGGAAGTAGATCGAGCGGAAGTAGAAACGGTCGATCACGGGCGTCGGCATCGCGCCGGCCTCGCTGACCCGCTTGCGCCACGCCTCGTGGTCGTCCATCAGCGACGCCCAGGCGACGTGGTGGACCGTGCCTGCACCCGCGCGCCCGGGCTCCTCGGTCCGGTCGTAGTCGTACGTCGAGCCGCGCCGGTCGCCGCGCGCCTCGTACCGGTCGTCGCCGAGGGCCCGGAAGCCGGTGCCCTCCTCGAGGAACCGCCGGCTCGCCTCCGGGTCGGCGGTGAAGGCGCGGACGCTGTCGAACCCCTGCAGGGCGAGCGCCTCCGGGATGTCCGGGTGCTTCGCGACCAGCGGCTCGTCTTCGGACTCGGTGACCACAAGCTCCAGCGCGAGGCCCTCCGGATCGGCGAAACGGAGGCGACCGTTCTCGCGCGCCGTCTCCACCTCCTCGCTGCGGAGCCGCTCCTCCCAGAAGTCGAGCGCCTCGGCGGAGCCGACACGCCAGACCACGGTGTGCACCATGCCGGCGCCGGCGCGACCCGGACGCGCGCCCGGGTACTCGAAGAAGGTGATGTCGGAGCCGGCGTTTCCGAGCTCGTCCGCATAGAACAGGTGGTAGACGGTGGGATCGTCCTGGTTGACGGTCTTCTTCACCAGGCGAAGCCCGAGGACGCCGGCGTAGAACTCGACATTGCCCGGCGCGTCGGCCGTGATGCAGGTCACGTGGTGGATTCCCTCCAGCTGCATCGGCTGCCTAGGGTATCCGGTTGAACCAGAGCGCCGAGAGCGTCCCGCCGGCGAGGAGCAGAACGGCCGCGGCGGCCGCGAACGCGTAGGTGAGCTCGTGCCGCACCTTGACGAAGCCGACCCGCGTGCTGAGCTGGTCGTACACCGCCCTGAGCTGCTCCTCGTCCGGCGCCTGGAAGAACCGCCCGCCGGTCTGCTCGGCCACGCGGCGCAGGGTGGCCGGGTCGGGAGGCACGGGGATCGTCCGCATGAAGCCGAACTCGTCGACGCGGCGCACCGTCCCGTTCGGGGTGCCGAGCGCGATCGTGTACACGGGGGCGTGGGCCTTCTTCGCACTGGTGGCGCCGTCGGTCGGCGAGACGCCGGACGTGTTGGCGCCGTCGGAGAGCAGGAGAATCGAGAACGCCCGACGAGCCGCCGGATCGCCGTTCCGGGCTCCGGTGCGCTGAGCGGTGCGTCCGACGCGAACCGACTGGACGAGCGCGTCGCCGATCGCCGTCCCGCCGTTCGAGCCGAGCGAGTCGATCGCGGCGAAGACGACGGAGCGGTCCGTCGTCGCCGGCGTCGCGACCTGCGCCGTCGTCGAGAAGGAGACGATCCCGATGCGGAACCCCTTCGGAAGCTGACCGATGAACCTGCGCGCGGCCGCCTTGGCGGCCTCGAGCCGCGTGGGCCGAACGTCGGTGGCCGACATCGAGCCCGAGACGTCGATTGCGAGGACGACCGTCGCGTGCGACCTCGGTCTGGCGTGGCTCGTCTGCGGTCGGGCGAGCGCGACCAGCAGCGCGGCGAGGGCCGCGAGCGCGAGCGCCGCGGGCAGGTGGCGGCGCCAGCCGGGCGAGCGCTCGACGACGTTCGCCAGCAGGTCCAGGTTGGTGAAGCGGGCCGCGTACTTCGTGCGCCGCCGCTGGATCAGCACGTAGCCGGCGACGGCGAGCGGGATAACCAGCAGCGAAAGAAGCGCGACCGGCCAGGCGAAGCTCATCGGCGCCCCGATTCGCGCTCGAGGAACGCGGCGAAGGTCCGCAGCCAGTCGCCCGAGGTCGTGAGCACGACGTGACGGACGCCGAGCGAGGCGAGCTCGCGCGCGAGCGCGCGCCGCTCTTCGTCCGCGGCGGCGGCGAACCGCTCACGGAGCTTCCGCCGCGAGGTGTCGACGCGCAGTTGCCGGCCGGTCTCCGGGTCGACGAGCCAGAGCTCGCCGACGTTCGGCAGCTCCTGCTCCCGGCGGTCGCGGATCTCGACGGCCGCGACGTCGTGGCGCCCGGCCAGCTGCAGGAGCGGCGCGCGCCAGTCGCGCGGCCCGCGAAAGTCGGAGACCACGAAGATGAGCGAGCGCTGGCGCGAGATGCTCGCGGCGCGGGCGAGCGCCTCGCCGACCGACGTCGCGCCGACGGTGCCGGTCTCCGGCTCCCGGCGCAGCTCCAGCAGCATCCCGAGCAGCCCGACGCGCCCCTGCCGCGGAGGCAGGGTACGAGGCCGGCGGTCGCCGAAGGTGACCAGCCCGAGCCGGTTGCCGCGTCGCGTCGCGATATGGCCGACGGCGAGCGCAACGCCTTCCGCGACGTCCCACTTGCGGCGATCGGCAGTGCCGAACGTCATCGACGGCGAGGTGTCGAGCAGAAGCCACGTCGAGAGCGCGCGCTCCGCGATCTGGACGCGAACGTGCGTCTCGCCCGTCCGCGCCGTGACGTTCCACTCGATCTGGCGCACGTCGTCCTGGCCGGGCTCGTAGGTCCGCACTTGCGCAAGCTCGGTGCCCTGTCCCAGCGTTGCCGCGCGGTGCTCGCCGGTGAGCAGGCCCTCGATCCGCCTGCGGACGGTGAGATCGAGGGCGCGAAGCAGCGCCTCCGGAACGGGCCCGGGCCCGGGCCGTGCCGGCGTGCGCTCGAGTGGGAGGACGCTCAAGCGCTGGCCTCCCGCGCGAGGTCGATGCGCGGGAGCGCGACGGCCCCGAGCACGGCCTCGACGATCGTGTCGGGCGACACCTCCTCCGCGAGCGCCTGGTACGTGAGGACGAGCCGGTGGCGAAGCACGTCCTTCGCGAGCTCTTGCACATCCTGCGGGAGCACGTACTCGCGCCCCCTGATCAGCGCGAGCGCGCGCGCTGCCAGCACGAGGTTGATGGGGCCGCGAGGGCTCGCGCCGTACGCGACGTACGGCTGAAGATCGGCTCGGCCGACCTGATCCAGGCGTCGCGTGGCGGTCGCGAGCGCGACGGCGTACCGGGCGACCGCAGGGTCGACGTAGATCGCACGCGTCGCCACCTGCAGCTCGGTGAGCCGCTCCAGGTCGACCACCTGACGGACGGCGACCGCGTCGGCGAGCGCCCGCTCGACGACGGTCATCTCGTCTTCGACCCCCGGGTAGTCGACGAGCACCTTCAGCATGAAGCGGTCGACCTGCGCCTCGGGAAGCGGGTACGTGCCCTCGGATTCGATCGGGTTCTGCGTGGCCATCACGAGGAACGGATCGGGAACGGCGAACGTCTGGCCGCCGATCGTGACCTGGTGCTCCTGCATCACCTCGAGCAGCGCCGACTGCACCTTCGCCGGCGCGCGGTTGATCTCGTCGGCGAGGAGGAAGTTGCAGAAGACCGGGCCGAGCTCGACGTCGAACCGCTCCTGTCCCGGCCGGTAGATCCGCGTCCCGACCAGGTCGGCGGGCACGAGGTCCGGCGTGAACTGCACGCGGTTGAACGTCCCGCCGAGCACCGCAGCAGTCGTCTTGATCGTCAGCGTCTTGGCCAGGCCCGGGACGCCCTCGATCAGCAGGTGCCCGCCCGAGAGCAGGCAGACGAGGACGCGCTCGAGCATCTCGTCCTGCCCGGCGATCACCCGCTTGATCTCGAACAGGGCCGTCTCGAGCGCCTCGTGCCCCGCCCGCCCGCCGACGACGCTCAGGGTCGGCTGCTCTTCATCCACCGTCACTCCTTCGTTTCGCTTGATCTAAGCCTCTTAGAGAAGCAGACGCCGTGTTGGTCGTGCGTTACGAAATCGTTGTGCCCGCCGCCTCCCGCTGCAGCAGATCAGCCGGGGCCGAAACCGAACCCCATCATCCGATGCGTTGTCACGAGGTAGGCAATGTCAGCCTCTTGCCCCGTCGAGGAGGCGCGCCCACAAGTAATCCCGAACCGACCACAGCGCTCGCCCCGACACCGACAACGACTACGAGACCGAGTACGAACGCAACGATCCGCACAGCCGCGAGTCTACGCGCCGTCAAGCGACGTCAGTCTCGATGCCGGGAAGCGGCCTCTTCCGCCTCGACCCGAGCGCCGGCAGGACGGCGGCGCTCAGGAGCGCCAGGCCCGCGACGACGACGAGTACCCACGTGATGGCGTCGCCCAGCGACGTGCCGTGCTGGCCCAGCTCCCGCAGCGCGCTCGCCGCGGAGGCGACGGCGAGCCCGGCGACGCCGACGACGAGGGTGAGCGTCACGCCGGACGCCTCGCCGGCCCGCTCCTTGCGAACGACGGCCTGCGTGCCGACGCTCGCGAACGCCCACCCGACTCCAAGCCCGACGCCGGCGACGGCGAACATCGACAGGTACAGCACCCAGGAGTTGTCGCCGAGCAGCGCGAGCCCGAGGACGCCGAGACCGCCGACGCCGTTCGCCGCGGCCGAGACCAGCCGCGGCGGCATGCGCGCCCCGAGCCGCGGGGCGAGCGGCCCGCCGAGCGCTGCTCCGAGCGCCGGTGCGAGGAAGACCACCCCCGCGACGATCGGTGACAGCCCGCGCACCTCCTGGAGGTAGATGGTGGCGCTGTAGACCATCACGGCAAAGGCGACGTTGGCGACCGTGCAGCCGGCGACAACGAGATCAAAGGGCCTGTTCCGGAAAAGCGAGAGCTCGACCAGCGGCCACCGCGCCCGACGTTCGATGGCGCCGAAGACGAGCAGGAGGCCGACGCCGGCGCCGAAGACCGCGAGGGTCTTTCCGGCGATCCAGCCCCACGTTTGAGCGCGGTCGACGGCGAAGGTGACCGCCGCAACGCCGAGGCTGACGGTGACGACGCCGGGCACATCCAGGTGTCGCGGCACGGTCTCGTCCCGCGATTCGGACACGGACGTCAGCACGAGAACGAACGCGACGCCGGCAAGCAGGACGAGCGCGAAGAAGACCCAGCGCCACGAGAGCGCCTCGGTCAGGCCGCCCCCGATCAGCGGCCCGAGCGCCGAGCCGACGGCTGCGATGCCGTAGGCGAAGCCGATCGCCTTGCCGCGGTGCTCCTCGGGGAAGGCGTTCGAGAGCACGGAGATCACGACCGGAAAGATCAGCGCCGAAGCCGCGCCCTGCACGATACGAAAGCCGATCACGACGCCGGCATCCGGCGCCAACCCGCAGACGAGGGCCGCCGCAGCGAAGCCTGCGAGCCCGACCAGGAGCGCCAGCCGTCGTCCGAAGATGTCGCCGACGCGTCCGCCGAAGATTAGAAGTGACGCGACAGCGAGCATGTTGCCGCTGATCACCCACTGGAGATCGCTCGTCGAAACGTCGAAGTCGCTCGCCATGCGCGGCAGCGCGAGGTTGACCACGAAGTAATCGAGCTGGACGACGAAGAGGCTGATCGACGCCGCGGCGAGGAGGAGACGGAGCCTCCGCTCATCCATCCTGGCCGGTGATCCTAGGTCAGGATCTCGACGACGTCACCCTCCGCGAGCTCGTGGCGCGCGCCGACGCGCTGGCCCTCGAACCGGGCGGACGACCCCCACACCCGTGCGCCGCGGAGGTCGCGGGCGAGCTCGTGGTGGATCGTCGCCGCGACGTCGGCAACGGTGGCCGGCGGACGGAGCGCGACCGGGTTCCGTTCAGTGTCTCCGTGACGGCGCGCGAAGACGCGGACAAGGCCGGTCAGCTGCCAGACGGCTTCCGCGAAGGTCGCGAGGCTGTCGTCGTCCAGTACGGAGACCGGAACGATCTCGAGGTCCGCGAACGCTTCGCGGAGGCCGGCCACCGTTTGCGACTCCGCCTCGTCGGCCTTCGTCGAAGCGACGATCGACGGCATCGAGATGGACGCCCGCTCCAGCTCGGCCCGGATCGCGAGCAGGGCGTCGGGCGGCGCGCTCGAGTCCTGACACAGGACGACGGCATCTGCGTTCCGCAGCACGCCGAGGAACGCGCGCCCTCCTCCGCGCCCCTCGCCCGCGCCTTCGATCAGGCCGGGAATCTCGACCAGCTGCACGAGCACGTCGTGGATCCGGGTCAGCGCCGGCACCGGTCGCGTCGTCGTGAACGCGTAGTCCCCGGTCGCGATCTGCACGTTCGACAGCGCCTGCAGCAACGACGACTTCCCGGCGTTCGGCGGCCCGACGAACGCAACCTGCGCGGCACCCTCCCGCCGGACGGCGATCGAGTCCCGGTGGACGACCCGTGCGCGCGTGCGAGTGCCCTCGATCTGCGCGTTCACCCACTTGCGGATGTCCGCGTAGGGCCCGCTGCGGTAGCCGGGCAGCTCGTCGAGGATGGCGCGCAGCTCGCGGATCCGCTCGGCGCCCTCCTTGCCGACGAGGCGACGCTTGATGACCTGCATCTGGGTCCTGTGGGGCATTGGCATCGCGACACCCTCCCTTCGATCGTGCGGGACGGTGCGCGATACCGGAACTCTCCCTGGAGCTCAGGCGCGCGTCGTGTCCCGCCGCTTCCTCCGACGCGTGAGCGGAAGCGGCGGACTAGCCGTTCTTATTCGAGATGGTGGCGCGCCAGGCGTCTTCGCGACCCCGGCCGAGCGGCAAGGTCATCCGTGCCAGCGTACCAGGGCTCAGACGAGGATTCGCGTCGCCAGCTCCGGCCCGCACCCGCGCCGGACGAGGTCGACGGCGACGTGCAGATCGGCGTGCAGCTGTCGCGCGATCAGCTCGGCAAACACCTGCGGATAGCCGGCGCGGACGAGGACGTCCAGCCGCCACTGGCGTGTCCGCTCGCCGTCCGTTGGCCCGGCGAGGTCTTCGAGGGTCGCAGCATCGTCGGGCGAGCCGCCGGCCGCGAGCCACGCCCGAGCGAGCAAGGCCACGTCGGCGGCGGCGCGGATCGTACTCATGCTTGCCGGCTTGGCGAGGTAGCTCGCCGACCCCGCGTCGCTGGTCAGCGCCTCGACGGCCTCGCGCGTGTACGCGTCTGTGAGGACGAGAACCGGTACGTCGGGGACGAGCTTCCGCATCTCGCGGATCAGCCAGAAGCCGGTCATGTCCGCGAAGACGGCCTCGGTTATCAGCAGGCACGGCGGATCCGTCGCGCAGCTCCGTAGTGCGACGCACGGGTCCGAGAAGCACATCACGTCGTGGCGGTCGTCGCGGAGTGCGTCAAAGACGTGCTCGCGGTCGGCGGCATTGCCGTCGGCGACGTAGATCGTCCTCATCGACGACCCCCGTGCAGCGGCAGCGGGAAGGACTCCTTCACCGCGGCCAGAGCAGGCATCAGCGGCATCGGCTTCCCGTTGTGGCCGATGACGCTGACCTCGAAGACGTGCTCGACCTCCTGCCCGCTGACGATCGGCACCATGAGCGTCCGCGCGCTCAGGCTGCTGCCGTCGCGCCGCCTTCGTTTTGCAAAGCCGTGCCACCTGCCGCGCCGAAGGGTGGCGTTGATCAGCGCCCTCGGCAGGCCCGCCGCCACGTCGGCCGGGGCGTACAGCCTGTCGATGCCGGAGCCGAGGATCTCGCCGGCCTTGTGCCCGTAGAGCTGCTCGGCAGCCTTGTTCCAGAAGACAACGGTTCCGTCCAGCCGTGCACCCAGCACGGCATATTCGTTGCTAATCACGAACCCCATCTTCGGCGCGACCGCGCCCGCCGACAATCGCCAAAGTGGCGTCGCGCGCATCGCCCTTTTTGGCGATGCGTCGCCGGCCAAAATCCGGCGCCGGCTTTGCCGGAACCATGACGATTTTGCCCGGGTACGGCTCCTCCCCGCATTGCCAGAGAGAGCGGTCGGCCGCGGGGTCGGGCTGTGCTCGACCCCGCTAACTGCCGCCTGGGTCGAGCTTTCCGCTCAAAATCATCATGGTCGTGGCGGAGCCGCGACCGGATTTTGAGCGGCTACGAGATCAGGGATTCGCGCAAGGCGGTCGCGACCGCCTGTGTGCGCGTGTCCGCCTCGAGCTTCTCCATCGCCTTGCGAACGTGCGTGCGAACCGTTAGCGGCGAGATCTCCAGGCTGGTCGCCACCTGCTCGTTCCGAAGGCCGTCCGCGAGCAGCCGGAGGACCTCGCGCTCGCGCTTGCTGAGCGCGTGCAGCCGCTCGGTGGCCTGCGGCCCCACGAGGACGGCGGCGAGCGCTGGATCGACATAGGTGCCGCCGGAGGCCACGACCGTGATCGCTCGAACGAGGTCCGGCAGCGGCGCCTCCTTGCCGAGGAAGCCGCGCGCTCCGGCGTCGAGCGCTTCGAGGAGATGGGAGCGTTCGGGATACCCCGTGTAGAGGATGACCGATGTCCGCGCGCCCGAGGAGACGAGCCGCCGCGTGGCCTCGATACCGTCGAGGCGCGGCATGCGGAGGTCGAGGACGGCGACGTCGGGGACCCGGCGCTCGATCAACTCCAGCGCGTCCACGCCGTTGACGGCCCGGCCAACGACCTCGATCGTCTCCTCGAGCTCGAGGTAGCTGCAAACGGCCTCGACGATCGCTGGATGATCATCGGCGATGACGCACCGGATGCGTCCATCTCCCGCGGTCACTTGCCCGCAGGGTACGACCTTCGACCGACGGTGTCACCCGTCGCGGATCGCTCGAAGGGTCTCGATCGTGTCCGCCTCCGCGGCCGACTTGTCCGGGCGGTAGCCCTTGATGCGGGCGAAACGCAGGGCGACGCCTCCCGGGTAGCGCCGGCTCCGCTGCACACCGTCGAACGCGACTTCGACGACGAGCTCGGGCCGAACGTGGACGATGTAGCGGTCGCGGCCGCTCTCGAGCCGCAGGAGCTCCTCGGTTTGCCACGCAAGCATCTGGTCGGTCATTCCCTTGAACGTCTTCCCGAGCATCACGAAGCCGCCGCGCTCCGGATCCCGCGCGCCGAGGTGCAGATTGCTGAGGCGGCCCTGCCGGCGCCCGTGACCCCACTCGGCGGCGAGGACCACGAGGTCGAGCGTGTGCGCGCGCTTCACCTTGAGCCAGCTCGCCCCGCGCCGGCCGGCCTCGTACGGCGAGTCGAGCGCCTTCACCATCACCCCCTCGTGGCCGCGCCCGAGCGCCTCGTCGAGGACGCGCTCCGCTTCGGCCTCGTCGACGCCTTCCGAGCGCGGCGCGCGCAACTCCGTCGGGACGTGATCGGCGAGCGCCGCGAACCGCTCCCGCGCCGGGAGATCGAGGAGGTCGTCGCCGTCGACGTGCAGGCAGTCGAAGAAGAACGGCGACAGCGAGACACGCCGACGGTGCTCGCCGACGTCCAGGCGGCTCCCGAACCGGCTCATCGTCACCTGAAACGGTTGCGGCCGGCCGTCGGCGCGGAGCGCGATCGCCTCGCCGTCGAGCACGACGGCCTCGACCGGAAGCCGGCGAACGGCCTCCGCGACCTCCGGCAGCCGGTCCGTGACGTCCGCGAGGTTGCGGGTGAACGCGCGCACCTCGTCGCCGAGCCGGTGAACCTGAATGCGCGCGCCGTCGAGCTTCCACTCGACCGCGGCCGGTCCGGCGCGCGCAAGCGCCTCCGGCAGGCCGTCCGCGGTCTGCGCGAGCATGGGCTTGATCGGGCTCAGGAGAGTCAGCCGGAACCGCTCGAGGCCGGCCGCCCCCTCGCCGATCGCCGCCGCGGCGACGACGCCGAGATCGCCCGAGAGCATCAGCCCACGGCGAATCACAGATCCGGGCAGGCCGGCGGCGCGTGCGACGGCATCCACCATCACGCCCTCGAGCGCGCCTTGCCGCAACTCGCCGAGCAGGAGCCGCGTCAGGAACCGCTGCTCGGCCTCGGTGGCACGCGAGAACAGCTCCGTCAGCTCGCGGCGCCGCCGGCCCTGCGAGCCGCTCCCGGCCACCTTCGCCAGCCGGGCGACGGCCGCGTCGACGTCGAGGAGCCGCAACGTCGGCGGTGGCGACGCCGGCGGCGGCGGGTCGCGGAGCGACGCCCAGCCGACCCCGACCGTCCCCTGCGGGAGCCTCCCCGAGAGGTACGCGACACCCGTGGCCACCTCGGTCGCATCCATCCCGCCCAGCGTCCCGGCGAGCAGCTCGACCTTGCCCAGGCGGCTGCTCGTCCGCGCGACCTCCTCCGAGGTCAGCGCGAGCTTCTCTAAGAGCATCTCCCCGCTACGCGCTCGGCACTGGCAGGCCTTCGATGGCCTTCAGCGCGCGCTCGATCTCCTGCTCGTCGAGCGCGACGTCCTCGAGCTTTCCGGCGAAGTAGTTGTCGTACGCGGCCATGTCGAAGTGCCCGTGGCCCGAGAGGTTGAAGAGGATCGTGCGCTCCTCGCCGGCTTCGTCCGCCCGCCTGGCGGCGAGCAGCGCGGCGTGAATCGCGTGCGCCGATTCCGGCGCCGGGATGATTCCCTCCGTCCCCGCGAACTGCACCGCGGACGCGAACACGTCGCTCTGGACGTATGCCTCCGCGCGCATGAGCCCGTCGAGGACGAGCTGCGAGATGAGTGGCGCGACGCCGTGGTAGCGAAGGCCGCCCGCATGGATCGGAGCCGGCACGAAGTCGTGGCCCAGCGTGTGCATCGGCACGAGCGGGGTGAGCTTGCTCGTGTCGCCGAAGTCGTAGGCGAAGAGGCCGCGCGTCAGCGTCGGGCATGCCGCCGGCTCGCACGCGAGGATCTCGATGTCGCGGCCCGCGATCTTCTCGCGGATGAACGGGAACGCGAGACCGGCGAAGTTCGAGCCGCCGCCGACACAGCCGATCACGACATCGGGAAACGCGCCGGCCATCTCCATCTGGGCGAGCGCTTCCTGCCCGATGATCGTCTGGTGCATGAGCACGTGGTTCAGGACGCTCCCCAGCGAGTACGCGGTGTCGTCCCGCCCGGCCGCGTCCTCGACGGCCTCCGAGATCGCTATGCCGAGGCTCCCCGGCGAGTCGGGATCCCTCGCGAGGATCGCGCGGCCGCTCTCGGTCTCGTCTGACGGACTGGCCACGATCGTCGCGCCCCAGGCCTGGATCAGCGAGCGCCGGAACGGCTTCTGCTCGTACGAGATCCTGACCATGTAGACCTTGCACTCGAGATCGAGGAGCTTGCACGCGAAGGCGAGCGCGCTCCCCCACTGCCCGGCGCCGGTCTCGGTTGCGAGCCGCGTCCGGCCCTCTCGCTTGTTGTAGTAGGCCTGCGCCACGGCGGTGTTCGGCTTGTGGCTTCCCGGCGGGCTGACGCCCTCGTACTTGTAGAAGATCCGTGACCGCGTTCCGACCTCCCGCTCGAGCCGGTGCGCGCGATAGAGCGGCGTCGGCCGCCAGAGGCTGTAGATGCCGAGGATCTCCTCCGGGATGGCGACCTCGGCCTCCTCGCTGGCCTCCTGGAGGATGAGCTCCATCGGGAACAGCGGAACCAGGTCGTCCGGCCCCGCCGGCTCGCCGGTGCCCGGATGCAGCACCGGCTGCGCCGCGTGCGGCATGTCGGCGCGGATGTTGTACCAGCGGCGCGGGATCTGCGACTCGTCGAGGAGGAACTTCGTCGGCTCCACGGCCGCGAGGATAGCCCTCGTGGCGTGTCGCCCGCTAGAGGCTTGATGTGAAACTCCCGCGCTCTCGGGGTCGTCAGCGACCAAGCAGGTCGTTCCGCTCGCCCGCAGCGCGTACCCAGTGCGGTACGGGCAAGGGCGAGCGGGGCGAGATGCGCAGTGTCGCGGGCGTCATCCGGGGGTGTGGGAGTTTCACATCAAGCCTCTAGCCGTTCGGCGGCTGCAAGGAGCTCACGATCTCACGGAGAGCCGCGACCTCGCGCTCCAGCGCCTCCAGGCGTGCATCGACGCCACTCCCTACGGCGGGGGGCGGCGGTGTCTGCGCTTCCACCCACGGCACGTCCGTCGTCGGGGCATCCTCCCCGAGCAGCTGGACGTAGCGCTCCTCCTTCTGCCCAGGCCGCCGCTCGAGCCGCCTAGCCAACTCCCGGGCGATCAGCGTCTCGAGCCTCTCGTGCACGGCGACCAGTGAGTCGAATGGGTACAGCCGTTCCGAACGCTGCTTGAGCTCACCCGGCGTCTGTGGTCCGCGCAGCATCAGCACACAGAGCAGCGCCAGGTCGGCCCCCGAGAGTTCCAGTGCCTCATCGAGCAGGTGCCGGTACTTGACCGCCCGGCTGCCGGGGCCACTGGCTAGCCGGGCCCACCGCCTCCGACTCAGCCGCTCGAGCGCTTCGCGGATCGTCGGCTCGTCGTAGTCGACGACCGGGTCGCGATTCGTCGTCTGGTTGCAGGCGCCCCGCAGCGCGTTCAGCGAGAGCGGATAGACGTCGGGGGTCGTCCGCTGCTTTTCGATCAGGCATCCCAGCACCCGGAGCTCGACCGCGTCGGCGTCCACACGCGGAGGGTACGCATCGCGGTGCCCGCTGGGAAACCTGGGTCTTGACCTGGCTCGCCCTACCCGTTACAGATTGCGCCGATGCGTTGGGGTCTCGCATTGGCGGTCGTGCTAGCTGCAGGGACCGTGGTCGGCATGACGTCGGCCGCACCGCCCCTCACGGCGCCATGGGTCGACCTGAATAGCGACTACCAGGCGCGCGTCGTCGGGCAGCGCGGCATCGGGATCGACCAGGCGGTCAACGCGGCGGACGTGAACGGGGATGGCATTCCCGATGCGCTCGTCTCCGCGCCCGGGACACGTTCCATCGTCTATGTCGTGTACGGACGGCGAGGATGGAAGCAGACGGTTCCGGTCGCCTCCCTGCCGGCGAGCCAGGGCTACCGGCTCGTGACCGACGCGGACATCAGCGGCGACATGCCGGTCGCGAATGCCGGCGACGTCAACGGCGACGGGGTGCCGGACCAGCTCGTCGGCGTCTCCAATGGCGCCGGCACGGTCTATGTCGTCTACGGCCAGCGCGGCTCCGTCGCCCCGACGATCGACCTCGACAATCTGGCCGCCGGCCAGGGCTACAGGATCACCGGCGCCCCCGGGGACGGGGCCGGCACGGACGTCGCCGGCGCGGGTGACGTCAACGGCGACGGGGTGCCGGACCAGGTGATCGGCGCCTCCCAGGCCTTCCAGGCGCCGGGGCGCGCCTACGTCGTCTACGGGCGCCGCCCGGGGGCGAACATCAACCTGGCGGCCCTCCCGGCCAACCGCGGCTACCACATCCAGGGAGCGGACGGCAACGAAGCTGGCAACTCAGTCGCGAACGCGGGCGACGTCAATGGGGACGGCGTCCCCGACCAACTCGTCGGAGCGATGACCTCGGACTTCGCCTATCTCGTCTACGGCCAGCGGACGGCATCGCCGAAGACGATCTTCGTCGGGTTGCCGGGGACCTGGGGCTACGGGATGCACGGCGTGCCGATCACACTCACCGGCTCGTCGGTCGCAAACGCCGGCGACGTGAACGGAGACGGCATTCCCGACGGGCTGATCGGAGCATCGTGCGAAGCCGACGGGCCGAGAGCGGCCAACATCTACATCGTCTACGGCGAGCGGACCCCGCCCCAGGGCTACCTGGAACTGCCCAGGCTGGGCGGCGCGCAGGGCTACAGCATCACGGACAGCCGCGGACAGTGCGCCGGGACGTCCGTCGCCGGCATGCCGGACATGAACGGCGACGGCGTGCCAGACCAGCTGATCGGCGCCTTCGGCGCCCCCGTTGCCGGCGGCGCCGGAGCGGCCTACCTGGTCTACGGGCAGCGGGGCTCGCCGCAGCGTGTCGACCTGGCGAGCCTGCAGAAGAGCCAGGGATACGGGATCGGCGGCATCCCGCAGGCGGAAGCGGGATGGTTCGTCGCGGATGCCGGCGATCTGAACGCGGACGGTGTCGACGAGGCGTGGGTCTGGGCGCCCAACTTCAGCCCGACGCCCACGTCGACGGGCGCCGACTTCCTCGTCGGCACGCCGCAGCCGCGCGCGACGGCCGTCTCCTCTGCAGCCAGGCTCAGGCGCGGCCGCGTGACGATCCGGATCGCGTGCGGAGCGCTCCCCTCTGCACGCTGCGCCGGCACCATCACGCTACGGAAAGCCGGAGAGCGCAGCCCCGTCTACGGCAGCGCCCGGTTCTCCGTGCCGCCGAATGCGACGACCGGGGTCGCCGTCACGTTGAAGCGCGGCACGGTGCAGCGCTTTCGTAAAGTTCACCGCCTCGCGGCCGACGCGCTCGTCCTCACGCGGCGTTCCGCGCCGGCGACGGCTCTCTCGCTCAAGCGCCGGATCGAGCTGCGACGCGGTTGAGCGAGAGGGGGCGCGCACCGGAGCCCACCAGTTCGCAAGACCCCCTCTCGCCGTCGAGCGCCGAAACGCTCGAGACCCCCGTGTACTTTTGCTTCCCCGCCGCTTCAAGACGCCAAACGTCGGGTAGAGGTATGTCGTGCGGGTGCTCAATATCCGTTGGATCGGAGTGCCGACGGCGCGATACGAGGCGATGGCGGCGTTCGTTCGCGACGTCCTCGGCCTCGCGGTGAACTTCGAGGAACCGGCGACGGCCGAGTTCTCGACCGTGGACGGCGACCGGGTGCAGATCATGGCCCCGGCCCACCCGTACTTCGACTTCTTCCGACGCTACGCGCGCGGGCCCGTGCCGCTCTTCGAGGTCGACGACCTGACGGAGGCGCAACGCGCGCTGGGAGCGGCCCGGGTCGCAGTGATCGGCTCGCCTGAGCACGACCGCGAGTGGGAGTGGATTCACGTTCGCGCCCCCGACGGCAACCTCTACGAGCTCGCCGCCCGGCGCTAGCCGCTAGCGCACGACGAATCCGGCGACCATGCCGTCGGCGGCATGCAGCACGCCGCGGTCGTCCGGCAGGAAGCAGGCCAGCACGTACCGGCCCGGCTCCAGCTTCGCCAGCCGGAACCAGCTCGACCAGTGGGGCCCGATCACGCCCGGGCCTCCCAGGGGCGTCGCGAAGTCAACCGGGGCAGGACCCTTGCCGCCGCGCCGTATCCACCGGACGAGATCGCTCGCGGCCTTGCGGCCGTTGAGCCGGTAGATCACGCCGTCATGTGCCACCGGATCGCGGTTGGTGAAGCGGTAGACGCCCGGCCGACCGAAGTGCGGTGGCAAGACGAAGCGGAAGGCCTTGTTGACGATGGTGCCGATCGCCGCAGGCGGCCTCGCGGACGCCGTCGACGCGACGACGCGGAAGCTTGCTATCCGCGTCGTCGGCCCCTCGACGATGTCCCCGAATACGACCGTACCCGGAACCAGGTGCATCGTGGTGTCGAGGCGGCCGGGGAGCATGGGGCCATTCCCGCCGATGGCTCTTCCGAGCCAGAAGGGATCGCCGTTCGATTGCTTCAGAACGCCGATGAAGCGCTTCCGCGTCACGCCGCGGTTCAGGTGCCAGAAGGCGAGGTGGTGATGGACATTCCCGGACGTGACGAGGTGGATGTCGACGTACCCGGCAGGGATCCGCGCCGGCGCTGCAATCCGGTGGTCGTCGACACGGATCGTGACCGAGGGTCGTGGCGCCGATGAACGCGCGAGAACTCCCATCGCCCCTCCGCCGCTGACCGCGGCAAAGGCCGCCAGGGGAGCCGCCACGGAAATCCACCTGATGATCGTGCTCATCGCTCGGTCGACGCTACGGCGCTCACCTCGGCAGCACATCGGCGCCAGCCCCGGGATCTGCCCCGGGCGACCACCGGAAGGAGACTCGGTGCCAGCACGGATCCCGCCGCTAGCATCCGGCGCCGTGGAGCACAGGCCGCTCGGCCAAACCGGTGTGATGGTGAGCCCGCTCTGCCTCGGCGCGATGATGTTCGGAGCCTGGGGCAACCGCGATCGGGACGAATCGGTCCGGATCATCCATCGGGCGCTCGACGCAGGCGTCAACATCGTCGACACGGCCGACGTCTACTCGGGCGGCGAGTCCGAGGAGATCGTCGGACAGGCGCTGGCCGGCGGGCGGCGCGATGACGTCGTCCTCGCCACGAAGTTCCACGGCTCGATGGGCGACGATCCCAACCGCCGAGGCAACTCGCGCCGGTGGATCACACTGGAGGTCGAGAACAGCCTGCGTCGGCTCCGCACCGACTGGATCGACATCTACCAGGCGCACCGCTGGGATCCGTGGACCGACCTCGACGAGACCCTCGGCGCGCTGAGCGACCTCGTCTCCGCCGGGAAGATTCGCTACCTCGGGAGCTCCACGTTCCCTGCGCACGTGATCGTCGAGGCGCAGTGGGTGGCGGAGCGGCGGGGCCGCGAGCGGTTCGCCTGCGAGCAGCCTCCGTACTCGATGCTCGCCCGCGGCGCGGAGGCCGACGTGCTGCCCGTCTGCGAGCAGTACGGACTCGGCGTCATCTCCTGGAGCCCGCTCGCAGGCGGCTGGTTGACCGGGCGGTACCGCATGGGCCAGGAGCCTCCACAGAGCACGCGGGCCGGCCGCATCCCGCACCGCTACGACCTGTCGCTGCCCGGGAACCAGCGCAAGCTGGAGGCTGCCGAGGAGCTCGCGCGGCTCGCAGACGACGCCGGCGTGACGCTGATCCACCTCGCGCTCGCCTTCGTGCTCCGGCACCCGGCCGTCACGGCGGCGATCATCGGCCCGCGGGCGATGGAACACCTCGAGAGCCAGCTCGGGGCCGTCGACGTGGAGCTCGACGCCGAGACGCTCGACCGGATCGACGAGATCGTCGCACCGGGGACGAACCTCAACCCGGCCGATCGCGGCTGGACGCCGCAGGCGCTCGCGGACGCGTCGCTGCGGCGGCGCTGACTATCCGTCCGCGGCGTCCGGCCCGAGAAGCGCCGCTTTCGGGGGAGCCTCAGGGACGGCTTGCTCGGCGCGCTCGCGCGCAAACGACAACACGACCAGCCCCGCGAGGGCGATCAGGAGCGACACGCCGAGGATCACGCGGCGCACCGGCGAGTGCGTGAGTCGCTCGTCGAAGAGCAAAAGTCCCAGGAGCAGGCTGGCGACGGGGTCAAACGCCATGCTCGTCGCGATCGCCGGCGCGAGCGCCCCCGTCTGCAGCGAGGCCTGGGTGAGCCAGAACGCCGGGATCGTCACCCCGATCAGCGCGTAGAGATGCCAGTCGAACAGGAACGCGACGATGCCGTCGTCGAGGCGGTCGACCGTTGCCTTCGTCAGCGCAGCGACGAGACCGAAGAGGATCCCGGCAGCGGTACCGAGCAGCGCCGCCTTGAGCCCGGGCCGCCTGCCGAACCCGACGGCTGAGAGCACGAGCGCCGCACCGCCGCAGACGGCGCCGGCGACCGCCCATTCGTGAAACGGCGCATCAGCTCGCCCGCCCGTTGGATTGCTCAGCCCGACGAAGGCGGCCAGGCCGGCCGTGACGGCGACCGCGCCGGCGATCTCGCGGCGGCCGATCCGCTGTCCCGTGAAGCGTGCGCCGAGCGGTAGGGCGAAGACGACGCTCGTCACCTGAAGCGGCTGAACGATGACGAGACGTCCGACGCCCAGCGCCGCGGCCTGCGCGACGAAGCCGAGCAGGTTGCTCCCGACGCCGAACAGCCAGACCGGCCGTCGCAGCAGGCGGAGCAGCAGGCCGGGGCTGCGAGCCGCCTCGTCGCTCTCGTCCATATCCGCCTTCTGCTGGAAGACGATGCCGACGGCGAACAGGAGCGCCGCAAGGAGCGCGAGCGGGACAGCCATCGTGCGCCGCCGAGTATACGCGGCCCCCATGCGCCCCCGGCACGCGGGAATCGCGTGCTCGACGCCTCGGGGGGTCAAGGCGCAGCGCCCGCTCTAACTGGGGCCCCGGCGCCAGGGTGCGCACCGGTATTCGCATGCGGAGCGCATCCGGTTCGGACCCCGACTCGCGGGCGGCGCTAGCCTGGCGGAACGCATGGAGTTCAGCGGGCACAGCGAGCTCGTCCTGCTTGCCCTCCTCGCCGCCGTCACCGCGCTGGTGGCGCTGGCGCCGATGCTGCGCATCCCGTACCCGATCCTGCTCGTCGCGGGCGGCCTGGCGCTGGGGTTCATCCCCGGCGTGCCCGAGGTGACCCTGCCGCCGGAGCTCGTCCTCGTCGGAATCCTTCCCCCGCTCCTCTACACGGGCGGCTTCTTCACCGGCCTCCGTGAGCTGCGCCGCAACCTCGACCAGATCGCGCTGCTCTCGGAGGGGCTCGTCGCGGCGACGATGGTCGTCGTCGCGGTCGTGGCGCACTCGGTCGTCGCCGGCCTCAGCTGGCCGTCGGCGTTCGTCCTCGGCGCTGTGGTCTCGCCGACGGACCCGCTCTCCGCGATCTCCATCGCCAGGCGGCTGGGCGTCCCGCGCCGCATCGTCGCGGTCGTCGAGGGAGAGAGCCTTCTGAACGACGCCGCGGCGCTCGTCCTGTACCGGGCCGCGGTGGTCGCGGTGATCAGCGGCACGTTCTCGTTCTGGGACGCCAGCCTGCGCTTCGTGGTCAGCGTGTCGGGCGGCATCGCCGTCGGGCTCGCCGTCGGCTGGATCGTCGCGCTCGTCCGGCGCCGGCTCGACAACATCCCCGCCGAGATCGCCATCTCGCTCCTCACCGGCTACCTCGCGTATATCCCGGCGCAGGCCCTCCACGTCTCCGGGGTGCTGGCGGCGGTCACCGTCGGCGTCTACATCGGCTGGCGGAGCCCGGAGCTGTCGACGCCCGCGATGCGCATGCAGGGGTTCGCCGTCTGGGAGACCCTCGTCTTCCTCGTCAACGCGCTCCTGTTTGCGCTTCTCGGCCTGCAGCTGCGGCCAATCCTGGATGCGCTCGTATCCCACTCGACCGCGAGCCTCTTCGGGTACGCCGTCGTCGTGGTCGCCACCGTGATGGCAGTCCGGCTCGTCTGGGTGCTGGTCGTCAACCGCCCCTCCCGGTGGCGGGAGTCGGTCGCGATCGGCTGGATGGGGATGCGCGGCGCGGTCTCGCTGGCAGCCGCGCTGGCGTTGCCGCTGACGACCGACGCGGGAACGCCGTTTCCCGATCGCCAATTGATCATCTTTCTCGCGTTCGCCGTCATCCTCGGGACGTTGATCGTCCAGGGTTTGACGCTCCCGGCGGTCATCCGCCGGCTCGGCTTCGAGGAGGACCGCCTCGAGCGGAAGGAGGACACCAAGGCCCGCATCCGCGCCGCGGAAGCGGCGCTGGCGCGCCTCGACGAGCTGACCGGCGAGGACTGGGTGCGCCCCGACACCGCAGAGCGAATGAGGGGCGCTTACACGTTCAGGGTATCGCGCTTCAGCGCGCGCTTCGACGGCGAGGACGATGGCTCGATCGAGGAGCGGTCGGCTGCTTTCCAGCGGCTCCGCCGAGAGCTGCTGGAAGCCGAACGTGCGGAGGTCGTCAGGCTTCGCCGCGAAGGCCGGATCAGCGACGACGTCATGCGCGGGATCGAGCGCGACCTCGATCTCGAAGACGCAAGGCTAGACATATAACCTCGCCGCGCGTACTCTGAGCGGGCTGTCCCGCTTCTGCGGTGCGGGCCGCAGGAGGACGAGGATGGCCACGCTTCGAACCGAATCGGCGGATCGTCCGTCGCCGACGGAGGCGGGGGAGGCCGTGCGCCTCCCGTCGCGCTCTGTCCCCGTTTCGCAGCCGGGCGACCCGCGCCTGACGACGTTCTCGGACCTCGCCTGGGCGCACTGGCGCTGGGAGCGGCAGCGCGCCGAAGGCCGCATCGACCCAGACGTGCAGCAAGAGTACGAGCGGCGGCTGCTCGCCTTCCAAGCGCGCTACGGTGAGATTCTCGACGCGTACTGGTCGATCCACGACGCGTCCGCCGTCGCGCTCACCGAGCGGCGAAAGCGGTCGCTGTTCCACCCGTTCGGCGAACGGATTCCACACTTCCACCGTGCGACGGAGTGGGCGACGCGCGACGAGCCGCTGATCGCCACGGCGCTCGACCACTGCGACATGCTCTCCGTCAAGGCTGGCGAGGTCCTTCGGGGGTCGAGCGAGATGATCGCCCTGCGCCGTGTGCTGGCGATAGCGAGCCACCTGCTCGGGTTCGTCGACCGAGCGCACGGTCGCCCGTCACGGCGCCGCCGCGCAGCGCCCGGCGACGCCGAGCCGAACGGGCGCCAGGACCAGGACGCCGGGCGCGTCGTGCGGGACCAGCGTCGCGAGCTGTCCAAGTTGGAGGCTTTCTATGACCGGGCGGGGAACAAGCAGGCGAGGATCGTCTACTTCATGGGAATGATCTGGGGCCTCTTGCTGCTGCTGCCGCTCTCCGCGGCGGTGGTCGCGATGATCCGCGGCGTCGACCGCCTCGACGGGCCTACCGGGAACTGGGTCTTAGTGCAGCGGCTGATCTTGACGATCTTCGCCGGCGCGCTGGGTGCGATCCTCAGCGTGCTCATCCGGATGGCGTCCGATACCGGGAAGTTCAAGCTCGACTACGAGGTCGGCCGGAAGCAGGTGCGCTGGCTCGGCGCTTACCGGCCGTGGCTCGGAGCGATCTTCGGCGCTGCCACGTTCCTGCTGCTCGGAAGCAAGCTGGTGACGCAGCCACCGGACAACGTCGACCAGCTGCTCTACTACGGCGCGCTTGCGTTCCTCGCCGGCTTTTTCGAGCGGTTTATGAAGATCGCGCCGGGCGGCGTCCCAGCGCCGCTGGAGCCCGAGTCCGAGCCTAGCTCGGCCAGGCCGCCGGATACGTAGCGCGCCGTTTCCGTGTCTCCCCCGGGGGTAGCGATCCGATATGAAAAGGCTCGCGCTCCTCGTCATCTTCGCGGCAATTGCAGGAGCGCTCGTCGCCTATCTGCGTCGCCACAGCAAGGCGGCTGTACCGGCGGCCGAGCCGAACACGCAGGCGGTGCTGCCCGTCGATCCCGACCGCCCGGGCGCCGCGCCCGACCCCGAGGCGCGGGAGCAGGAGAGCGCCGTGACGCGCGACACGAGGTTCGATCGCCTCGCGGACGAAGAACGTGAGGCCCGCCGGGACGCCGTGCGGCGGCTGCAGGCCGATCCGCTCGACGAGCGCCGGGCAGGCGGCGAAGCGGAAGAGGAGTAACGACGAGCGTGTTGTGCGGGCCGGGCGCACGTGCGGCGCCCGGCCTCGCGGGGTCAGCTCTTCTTCGAGCCTGATTTCTTGCCGCCCCGGCTCGAGGCGCCGGGGGAGTTCGCGATCTTCGCCGCGCGCTCCTTCGACATGCCTTTCTTGCGGAGCCCTTCGTACTGCTTCTCGTTCTTGACGTTCGCTCGCTTGTTCGGCATCACGCCTCCTTCCGAGCTTCGAGGCGTGGGATTCCCGCGCGGGCGGGCGCCAAACGCGGCCAGGTAGCACGCCCCGACCTGGCTCTGCGGGAGGACGAGCCGGACACGGTTTCGCGCGCGCACGCCCGAGCGGAACGTCGCGCCCGATGCCATCGTCGGCGCGGCCTTCGACGTGGTGGCCTCCTTCAGCTTCATGCCCCGAACCGTCTTCCGGCTGTGGCGCGACGGCCGGAAGCGCTGGAAGCTCGACCGCACGAAGGGCAGTGGAGGAGGCGAGGGGACGACGCCGTGTTACTCGCGGCGGGAGGGATTCCGCCGGGGTCGAGGCGAGGAAGGAGGGCCGTCGTCCCCTCTCCCTGTCCTCCAGGGACGTTAGGGACTTGCGCCGCGCTCGACAACGGCCGAAGGGCTCGGTCCGAGCCACCCAAAGGGGTGAGACGTGGTGAGGGGCGGGCGCCGCCGCCCGCCCCTCTGAGTGCCGTGCCGGTGGTTACCCGGCCGTGATCTTCCCGAACAGCCCGTCGGACTCGTCGTTCGGCCCGGCGGTGAAGAAGAGCGAGTTCGTCGGGCCGGCAGTTCCGCCGGTCCCGAACTGGAGCGCCCACAGACCGTCGATCTCGATCCGGTTGCCGCTGGCGGTCTTCAGCTGCCCGTGAGGGACGAAGAGCCCGGTCGGCGTCTGGCGGAACGCGTTGATGCGCCCGTCGCCGAAGTTGCCGACGAGCAGGTCGTTGCTGAACTTGCCGAAGTTGCCGGGCGCCCAGGCCAGGCCCCACGGAGCGTTCAGCAGGCCGTGCATCGCGACCCGGGCGACGAGGTGCCCGGAGGTGCTGAACTCGTCGACGAAGCCCAGCCCGATGCCGGCGACGTCGTCCTCATGGTCCGCATCCTGCTGCGCGAACGTCACGAAGATATTGCCGTTGATCGCCTGAATCCCGAACGGCGCGAAGCCGCGTGGGATGAAGGGATCGCTGAACTGGTTGACCAGATCCCACGAGCTGTTGAAGACGTCCACGACGCCGTTGTGGAAGTCGGTCGCGAAGAGCAGGTTGTTCGCGATGGCGAGCCCCTTGTAGATCTGCTCACCGGGCGGCTGTTCGATCGGAGCCGGGACGGCCGTGGTCCCGGCGACGACCGGGTTCCAGCCGTAGATGCCGCCGTCCTCGGCGTCGAAGATGAAGATCGCAGCACCGGTCGGCCCTCCGTTCGACACCAGGAAGCCGGGACCGCCGTTGAAGACGATGCCGGTGGGCGCGCTGTCCGGCGGGACGTCGAGGCCCACCTTGACGACAAGTCCCTGTTTCACGCCGGCGCCGTTGTACAGCGTCGACAGGCTCGTGCCGTTGTCCGCGACCCACCATGGAGTCCCGTTGGGCCGGCCCGGCGAGACGGGCCCTGCGACAAGGCCCCACGCGTTGACCAGGTCCGGGTCTTGCTGGTTCGTGACGAGCGGCGTGACGGTGTAGACGTTGTCATCCGCCGCCTGTGCCCCCACCGCGCTCGCGAGCGCGGCCACGACGATCGCTATGCCCAGGGTGTAGCGACCGAGACGTGCTCGGATCATCGCTTCCCTCCTTTGCTTGAGAAATCAGTCCCTCTGTCGGGTCCTCTACGGACGGGCCCCGCGCCCGGTTTAAGATCAGGCCGAGAGCTGTGCCGCGACGCGGCGGAGCTTCTGGGTATCCAGGATCTGGGCATCACCGCGCTGCAGCTCGGCGTACTGATGCTGGCCGCCGTGGCCGCGGCGTCGACTTCTCACCCGGCGCGACCGGAGTGCTCTGGTTCGGGGCCGCCGCCCTCCTGTTCGCCGTCGGCATGTACGGCGTCGCGGAGACACTCGCCAACCGGATTCCGACGCAGGAGGAGTACGTCGCGGCGGTTCCGGCCGTGGCGATCGTCCCCTGGTTCTTCGCCGGCTCGCTGTTCCCGATCACGGCGCTTCCGGGTCCGCTGACGGCGATCGCCAAGGTCTCCCGCTCACCCACGCGCTCGCGCTGATGCGCTACGGCCTGCTCGATCACAGCGGCAGCGGGCTCCACGACATCTGGGGAATGAGCAACACGACCGTGATGGCCGCGCTGAGCCTCGCCGTCGTCGCCGGCTTCGCCGCGGCGCTGACGGCCGCCTCCATCCTCGTGTTCCGGAGGGCCGCCGTCCGGTAACGGCGGCCCTCAGATCGTGAACGTCGTTACGAGATGCAGCCCTGGTTTGCCGAGACGAAGAGGTTGTCGAACCAGAGGTCGGTATCGCAGCTCGCGTTGTCGTCCTGCATGTCCCAGGTGAAGTTGGCATACGAGCCGTTGAAGGACACGACGTCGTGGTTGGACGTGGGGTTGATCTGGATGCCGACGTTGTTCCGGTAGGTCTGATTGAGGCTTAGGGCATTGCCCGTCGAGCCGTCGGAGAGATAAATCCCGACGCCGTTGAACGCCGACTGGTTGTTGAAGATGATCGTGCTGTCCGCGCCGGAGATGATGCCCTTGTCGCCGTTGAAGGCGACGTAGTTGTGCTGAAGGATGTTGTCGGCGCCCTGGAAGAAGCTCGCGCCATCGTCGCCGTTGCCCGTGAAGCGACTGCTCCGGATCACGTTGCCGTCGCCGAAGACGATCACCCCGTCGTTGCCGTTGAAGCTCGAGTCCACGGCCGTCAGGCGGTTACCGCCGCCCTCGACCAGGATGCCCTGAGCGGAGGCGCTGTCGACCCCAACTCCCAAGAGCTGGTTCGAGAAGCCTCCCACGATGACACCGTCCATGCAGTTCCCGCTACCGCTCGTCACGCGCCCGTTCTTGAGGACCGACCGCGACGCGAAGATGAAGACGACCCCTTCGACACTGCTGTTGCAGATCACCTTGTGGCCGCCGAGGTCGACCGTGATCCCGCTTGCGGTGATGTTGAGAGGTGCGACGCAGTCCGCCGTCAGCGTCGCGCTCGAGTTAAAGGATCCGCACGCCGAGATCGCCTGCGCCGTCCCGACGTGAACCGCGCCTACGCACGCAGCAACGAGCACGGCGAGGAGAAGCATTCGTGGCATTTGGGCCCCCTTTCCCTTTCCGTATGGCGCGAGCGTAAGCCTTCGCCGGCTACGGCTCAAGGCCTGTAGAGGTCAACCAGAACTGCAGATTGACCTCCGCCAGAGAAACGATCGTTACACTAAGATGAAACCTCGTATGCAACGAAGTGAAACGACAGTGACCCATTCACGGGAGCGGTGGCTCCTGCTCGCCGTCTCGACCGCCGGGTCCTCGACGCTGCGCGTCCACGCATGGCGCAAGCTCCGCTCGCTCGGCGCCGTGTATCTGCAGAGCTCGGTCGCGCTCTTGCCCGCCCATCCGACGACCGAGCGCGAAGCGGCCAGGTTGCTCGACCGCGTGCGCCGCTCGGGCGGAGCGGGCCGCGCGCTCCCGATCGCGATCACGGACCCCGCCGAAGAGCAGCGACTGATCGACGAGTTCTCCGCCGAACGCAGCGACGAATACGCAGAGATCGTCTCCCGCGTTCCCGCCTTCCTCGACGAGATCGCCCACGAGCGCCGACTTGGTCGCGCCACCTACGCCGAGGTCGAGGAATCCGAAGCCGACCTCGACCGACTCCAGAAATGGCTCGCCCGCGTGAAGGCGCGCGACTACTTCGACGCCACCGGCCGCGTCGAAGCCGAACAAGCCGTCGAACGATGCGCGGCCGAGCTTGCCGCCTTCGAGAACGAAGCCCTCAGCTCCGAGCTCCCGGTCGAAACAACCCAGAGGACGCCGCGGCGGCTGCGGGCCGCCCCGGACGACGCGGGCAGGCACTGAGGTGAGCTGGTGGCAATCGATTGCGGCAGGTCTCCTCGCGGTGCTCGCGCTCTACGCGCTCTTCGTCGCCGTCCTTGTTGTCGCCGGGCGGCGGGAGGCCGCTCGAGCTCTCGCCCGCTTCGTCCCGGACTGCATCATTCTGTTCCGCCGCTTGCTCGCAGACCCCCGGGTCCCGCGCCGCAGCAAGCTCGTCCTCGCCGCCCTGATCGGTTACCTGGCGCTGCCGTTCGACCTCGTGCCCGATTTCATCCCCGTCGCCGGCTACCTCGACGACGCGGTAATCGTGGCCTTCGTCGTCCGCCACCTGCTCCGCACGAGCGGCGCCACAGTTATCGAGGAACATTGGCCAGGCCCATCACGATCTCTAGCGCTCATCCTCCGACTCGCGGGCCACCGTCGGCCGAGCGAGGACGCAGCACCAGCCGACCCTCAAGCCGCTCCGGGTTTGGGCCCTCCGTAGACGCGTCCGCGGGTGGGCCGGCGCCTAAGCGTTGCTGTCTTCGTCGAAGGCGAGGCAGACGGAGTTGATGCAGTAACGCAGCCCGGTCGGGTGAGGGCCGTCCTCGAAGACGTGGCCGAGGTGGGACTCGCAGGTCGCGCAGTGGACTTCGGTCCTTCGCATGAACAGAGTCCGGTCGTCCTCCGTCTCGACGCTCTCCGCGCCGGCCGGCTCGTAGAAGCTCGGCCAGCCGGAGCCGGACTCGAACTTCGCGTCCGAGTGGAAGAGCTCCGCGCCGCAGCCTGCGCAACGGAATACCCCCGGCGCCTTCGTCTCGTTGTGCTCGCCGCTCCACGGTCGCTCGGTGCCGTGGCGGCGCATGATCTCGTACTGCTGCGGCGTCAGCTGCCGGCGCCACTCCTCGTCGGTCTTCGTGACCTTCGGCGGCACGATCAGCCTCTCGCCTCTCGGGCGTAGCGAGGATCGGTGTGCGCGGCCAACTCGAGGAGCAGCGCGTGCAACGTCGCGCGCTTCTCGTCGTCGAGCGGCGCCAGGAACTCGCTCTCGAGGCGCTTCCTGATCGCGCGGCACTCGGCGAGGACGCGGCGCCCGGCGGCGGTGAGGCTGACGACGTGCCGGCGGCGGTCTGTGCGGTCGCGCCGGCGCTCGATCAGCTCGCGCTCCTCCATCTCGTCCAGGAGCCCCACGAGCTGGCTCCGGTCGAGCCCAAGCGCCTCCGCCATCGCCGCCTGCGACTGGCAGGCGCCCTCGTCGAGCAACGCCAGGACGCTGTAGTAGTACGGGTTCAGTCCCGCCTGCTCGAACTCCTTGATGGAGCGCTGCTTCAGGGCATAGCCCAGGCGTCCCAGGAGGTATCCCGGACTCTCGAGCAGCTCGCGCGGGATGCGCGGCTGGACTCGGTGTCGAATCTCAGGCGCCGTCGATGTCACGCAACAAGTGTAGCGCAGCAGATCGTTTCACTTTGATATGGTTGTCTCCGTAAACGATTTAGGGAGAAACCGAATGAGTGCTCTCGGGCTCGCAACATCTTCGATCGCAGAACGGACGGCCGACCGGCGGCGCTGGATCGCGCTGGCGGTCGTCGTGGCGGCCCAGTTCATGGTTGTGCTCGACGTGGCGATCGTCAACGTCGCACTGCCGTCGATTCGGACCGACCTCCACTTCACGCAGGAAAGCCTGCAGTGGGTGGTCACCGCCTACTCGATCATGTTCGGCGGCGTCCTCCTCCTCGGCGGCCGCATGGGCGACCTCATCGGGCGCCGGCGCATGTTCATTGCGGGCATCGTCCTCTTCACGATCAGCTCGCTCAGCGCGGGTCTCGCCTGGTCGGAAGCGTCGTTGATCACCTTCCGCGCGGTGCAGGGGCTCGGCGCGGCGCTGCTCGCCCCAGCGGCCCTGTCGATCCTGACGACGACCTTCGCCGAGGGGCGCGAGCGGAACATCGCGCTCGGCGTCTGGGGCGCCGTGTCGGGCAGCGGTGGCGCCACCGGCGTCCTGCTCGGCGGCCTGCTGACGACGTCGCTGAACTGGTCGTGGATCTTCTTCATCAACGTCCCGGTCGGCATCCTCATCGTCGCGGTCAGCCCGTGGCTGCTCCGCGAGAGCCGGGCGCAGCTCGAACACCGCCATTTCGACGCGGCCGGCGCCGTGTCGGTCACCGGCGCGCTGATGCTGCTCGTGTACGCGCTCACGCGCGCGTCGCAGCACGGCTGGGCGACTCCCGAGACGATCGGGCTGCTCGCCGCTTCTGCCGCACTCGGCATCGCCTTCGTCATGATCGAGTGGCGGTCGAAGGCGCCGCTCCTGCCGCTGCGCCTCTTCCGTCTGCCGACGCTGCGCGCGGCCAACGTGGCCGGGTTGCTGAACGGCGCCGCGGCGTTCTCGCAGTTCTTCCTCCTGACGCTCTACATGCAGGAGGTGCTGCACTACTCGGCGCTCAAGACCGGCGTTGCGTACTTGACGATGACGCTCGCGATCATCGTGTTCGCGAACGTCGTCCAGGGTCTTGTCACGCGGGTCGGCGTTCGGAGGATCCTGCCGGTCGGGCTCGGCCTGACGGCCGTCGCGCTGCTGCTGTACACGCGCCTGCCGGTGGACGGGCACTACTTCTTCGACATCTTCCCGGCGATGCTGATCGGCGGCATCGGCCTCGCGTTCACGTTCGTGCCGACCGCGATCGCCGCGCTGACCGGCATCCAGCCTCGCGACGCCGGCGTTGCGTCGGGCCTCATCAACACGAGCCAGCAGGTCGGCGGAGCGGTGGGCGTCGCCATCACGTCTTCGATCGCGGCCACAATCACATCGCACTATGTCGACGCCCATCCCGGCGCGTCGCCGTTCGGCGGCACCGCGCTGACCGACGGGTTCCACGCCGCCTTCTACACCCTCGCCGGGCTCGCGCTGCTCGGAGCGGTGCTGGCCGCCGTCCTCATGCGGACGAAGCCGCCCGCGGAGCAGGTGGAGCCGATGGAGGAGCGGATTCCGCTGGAGGCCGCGGCCTAGTGCCGCGGCCTCTGCGGCCGACTTCCAGACGCGCGAGGTTGCCGCACGCATGAGCCTCGCGCAGAATGGCTGCGTGGCCGAGGAGGAGCAGAGCTCGCAGCATGACGAGATGTGGCGGCAGATGCTCATGGGCGAACTCAAGTCCGTGCAGCGCCTCCGCCGCGCGGTCGGCTGGATCCCATCCGAACCGCGCTGCAAGCTCTGCGCCGCCCCGTTCGGCAGTCCCGGGAAGATGCTGGTGCGGTTCCTCGGTTTCGCCCCGTCGCGGATCAACCGGCGCCTGTGTCGCGCTTGCATCCGCCACATGGAGAAGGAGCCCGGCGGCGCGGAGGTCGAGCTCACGCTGCTCTTCGCCGACGTCCGCGGGTCGACGGCGCTCGCCGAGCAGGCCGCGGCGCAGGAGTTCTCGCGCCTGATCGCCCGTTTCTACGGCGTCGCAGCTGCCGAGATCGACAAGCAGGACGGGATCGTCGACAAGTTCGTTGGCGACGAGGTCGTCGCGCTCTTCATCCCCGGCTTCGCAGGCGCCGACCACGCGGCGCGCGCGATCGAGGCGGCACACGCGCTGCTGCGCCGGACAGGCAACGACGGCGACGATCCGTGGATCCGGGTCGGCGCCGCAGTCCACACCGGCGTCGCATACGTCGGAACCGTCGGTGAGGGCGATGCCGTCGACTTCACCGCGCTCGGTGACGCGGCCAACACGGCCGCCCGGCTCGCGTCGTCCGCCGGGCCGGGCGAGATCCTCGTCAGCTCTGCCGCCGCAGCAGCAGCGGAGCTCGACACATCGGAGCTCGAGGGGCGAACGCTGACGCTCCGGGGCCGCAGCGAATGTGTCCAGGCCTGGGTCGCGACCGCCCAGCCTGCGAAGGCTGTCGCGTAGCTTCTAGATCAGCGCGAGCACGGTCGCGCCGTGCGGCCCGAGCAGCGCTGCTGCCCGGCGCAGCGCGACGACCAGACCCGCGCCGGCGGCCGCGAATGCGCCCGCATCCTTGAGCATCTCCACCGCACGGGCGAGAAGCGTCGCCACACGTCCGGTGTCCGCCCTCGCGCTCGTCGCGTGCGCCGCCGCTCCGGCCAGGGCCCACTCAACCGAGGAGCGCTGCTTCGCCGAGAGCGCGAGCTCGGCAATCTCCTTCCGCGCCCGGTCGATCTCGCACCGGAGCTGGTAGCTCTCCCAGGCGGTCGAAGTTTGGAGGCCGCCATCCCCGACCTCGCAGACACTCTGGACTCCCCCTGTCATCTCCCCTGCCTCCTGGTCTCTGTGTCAACAGGACGGGGGAGCCACGCCGATCCTTCCCTACCGCGTCAGGTGCGGCTCGACGCGGCCCAGAGGTTGATCGCGCTCTCCGTCGCGAAGGCGTCGATCTCGCCCAGCTCGTCCGGCGTGAAGTCGAGACGATCGAGCGCGCCGAGATTCTCCTCCAGCTGCACGACGCTGCTCGCGCCGATCACCGTCGAAGTCATCCGCGGATCCCTGAGCACCCACGCGAGCGCCATCTGAGCGAGCGTCTGGCCACGGCGGGACGCGATCTCGTTCAAGCCACGCACCTTCGCGAGCGTCTCCTCCGAGAGTTGATCCGGGTGCAGCGAGCTCTCCCGGCTCGCCCGCGAGCCTTCCGGGATGCCCTCCAGATAGCGCGTGCTCAGCAGGCCCTGGGCCAGCGGCGAAAAGGCTATGCACCCGATCCCTTCGGCGCCGAGGACGTCCAGAAGCTCGTCCTCGATCCAGCGGTTCAGCAGCGAGTACGACGGCTGGTGGATCAGGAGTGGCGTGCCGAGCTGCCGCAGGATCGCCGCCGCCTCCACCGTCTTCCCGGCGGAGTACGACGAGATGCCGACGTAAAGCGCCTTTCCCTGCCGGACCGCGGTGTCCAGAGCGCCCATCGTCTCCTCGAGGGGCGTGTCCGGGTCGAAGCGGTGCGAGTAGAAGATGTCGACGTAGTCGAGGCCGAGCCGGCGGAGACTCTGGTCGAGGCTCGCGAGCACGTACTTCCGCGAGCCCCACTCCCCGTACGGCCCCGGCCACATGTCGTAGCCGGCCTTCGTCGAGACGACGAGCTCGTCGCGGTAAGGCGCCAGGTCGCCTCGCAGCAGGCGGCCGAAGTTCTCCTCGGCCGAGCCGTACGGCGGCCCGTAGTTGTTCGCGAGGTCGAAGTGCGTGACGCCGAGGTCGAACGCGCGCCGGACGATCGCCCGGCTCGTCTCGAAGGGCCGGTCGTGCCCGAAGTTGTGCCAGAGCCCGAGCGAGATCGGCGGCAGCTGCAGACCGCTCCGGCCGCACCGGTTGTACGTCATCCGCTCGTAGCGGTCGGCCGCGGGCCACGCCTTGTCCACGGCGGGACCCTAGCGGCCGAGGCACTCCAGGAACCAATCCATGCCGGTGCCCGGCTCGAGCCGTTCGCCACTGCCGTTCCAGGTCGTATCCGTGTCGATGGTGAGCCCTCGCGCTTCGTTCTGTTCCAGGAGCCACTCCACGGTTCCTGGCGGTGGCCTTGGGTGCTGGCGGAATCGCACTGCCGCCGGGTTCGCGGAACCGCCACTCACCGTTGCCTTTTCGCTCGATCGTGTAACCGCCCTCGTGGACGAGCCGGTGATGCCGCCTGCAGAGGAGGACCAGGTTTTCGAGGCTTGTCTCCCCGCCTCGTGCCCAATGGCGGATGTGGTGGCGTCGACGAAGCGGTGATTTGTGCAGCTGGCGAAGAGGCAACCATGGTCTCGGCTTGCAGCGCCCGACGAAGCGACGGGATGGTGCGCGTCTTGCGACCAACGGACAACGGTTTCCCGTCTTGTTCAGTGATTCGGACGCCCGTGTCAGGCGCGATCGGCGGCCCGTCCTCCACCTCCAGGCGGACAACGCAATCACGTGGTCGTCCAGGAGTTCCTCGACTACGAGTGGGACGAGGACGGGTCGCTGATCATCGGCCATGGCGACGAGTACCTCCGCATTCTTCGGCGGAGGGCGCCCTGCTCGTGGGCCAATCGCGCCTAATCCTTGGTGACCCGCGCGTACGAGCGCAGCAACCGCTGCAGCTGTCCGGTCGACACCCGGCTGGCCAGATCGAGCAGCTTCTCTTCCGACTCCGCGTCGGCGACCTTGCTGACCAGCCTTAGCTTGGAGTAGGACAGCTCGCCGCGGGCGAACGCCGCGTGCAACAGCGGCAACCCGAAGCCACCCGGCAACGCGCACAAACTCACGCGCCTCGCCCGTTCCCACCGCGCACCGCCACGAGAGCCAATCCGCGCACGAGGTGGCGCCGATCCAGTCCCCCCACTCCCCGCGCCGATCGAACTCCGCCAACAGCTCTAACCAGCGGCATCGGGCGGCGTCGATGTGCGCCGCCAGCGCCGCCAGCTCGTCGGCCAACTCGGTCGCGACATCGACACCGGATCAAGTTCGGAGATTGATTCTGTTGTCATCATAGACAACATTCTAAAACGACGTCGGACGGCATAGAGTCTCGGCATGGCCCGCCTCGCCCCGACAAGCTCACTTACGCTCACTACAAAGCGCTCTACCTTGCGCACGACGAGATGAATTTCTTCGATCTGACGCCGGGGACCCTTTTGCTAAGGGCCGGTCGATGGTCTTCGTGATACGCAAGAGGGGGAAATGCGTGATGCCTTCATCGGCTTGCTGCGGGCGGCACGACCCAAAACTTTGGTGTCCATCAGAGGAGTCCATCAACTACGCCCTCTTCCCGACAGACGAGAGACGTAGGTTGTATGCGGCGATCTCGCCGCGCTCCGCGCCGAAGTTACCGCGCGACCTGGTCGAGCTCGATTAGAAGAACCGCGGCCGCTAGTGCAAGTGGGCCTTGACGATCGCCTGCCGGAAGAGGCGGGCGAGCGCCATCGCTCCGGGGCCGTTCAGATGCAGGCCGTCGGAACCGAAATACGAGTGGCCCTGGCAGGCAGCGTTCCAATCCGCGATCCTCATCTGCTTCCAGCGCTTCGCCGCCTGCCGGATGACGCGGTTGTTGTGGATGTAGACCGTGTGGTACGACGAGCTGCCGTTCTCGTACAGCGTCGTCCAGATCACGGTTTTGACGCCCTCGGACAGGAGCGACCGCATCATCTTGTTGACGCCTTGCTTGTAGCCGTAGGAGTCGTCGTTGTAGCCGACGTCGATGACGACCGTCTGCCCGAGGTGACCACGCCGCGCACGGACCGTTTCGAGCGCCGTGGACGGCTGGTGGCCCTGGTAGACACAGCTCGCCACGACCAGGCGCCGGCAGACCTGAAGGTCGAACCGGGCGTCGAAGTACCGCTCGAGATACCGCGCCGCCGCGGGGTTCTCGAGGATCGATCCCGCCACCGAGTCGCCGATGAACGTGACGCGCGGCTTGTGCCGAGCGGTTCCACCGGCAGCCGCGGAAAGCGCCATCAGGGCGACGACGACCAGGACGATCAGGACCCCGAGCCTGCGCAAGGCGCCAACTCTAGCCGAGGCTCAGGTCAGCGTCGGTGGAGGATCGTTCAGGTTGAGGACGAGAGCGGGTGGGACGATCTCGTGATCGTCGCGGATCGGAATGATCGCGGTGCCGATGGCCAGAAACTCGAGGACGTGTGAGCCCCAGCCGTGGCTGCGCTCGTGCAGCTCGACGCCGACGATCCCCTCGGCCTGGAGCGCCTCGGCCTCCACCTGCATGCGCGTCATCGCGAGCTCGCGTGCGTCGTACAGGCCCTGGGTGTAGTTCGGCATCTCGCGGTTGCGGCCGACGCGCTGGATCCAGCCGCCGACGCTCTGGTGCGCGACGTGGTAGACGCAGTTCCCGAGCACCAGGCCGACCGGCCGGTAGCCGGCCGACAGCAGCGTCCAGAAGTCCTGGCCGGAGAGGTCGCTCGTGAAGGGGCGGCCGTTCGGTGCGCGGTGGAGCTCGCCCTCGGCGTGCTTCACGGCCGTGCCGATGGCAATGAACTCGGCAAGCTCGCCGCCCCACTCGTGCCGGCCGACCTCGAGCCGCACCCCGACGACGCCGTCCGCCCCGAGCTGGTCGGCCTCCTCTTCCATGCGCGTCATCGCCAGCTCGCGCGCGTGATACATCGCCTGGGTCAGCACGTCGAGCTCCTGGTTCTGGCCCCAGCGACGCATCTGGAGGCCGATGTGGTAGATCGACGTCCCCAGGACGAGACCGAGCGGCTCGAACCCCGCCTGCTTCACGAGCAGGAACTCGTTCACCGACAGATCGCTCGTAAAGAACCGGCCGGACTCTCGGAGGCGGCGGAGCCGCTCCTGGCCGTGCTCGGGGATTCCTTCGACTGACGTGGGGTCGTAGGTGTCGCTCATCTGCCTCCCAGGTCGAGGGCGTAGTACATCTCCTTCTGCGAGCCCTGCTCGATCGGCGCGATCGCGGTGCCGAGCGCATGGACGGCGACGACGAGGTCTGTCCGCTCGCCGGCGAACAGGCCGGGGTCATGCCGCTCCAGGTCGAGCTGTAGGGCGAGGATCCCCGCAGCACCCACATCACGAGCCTCCTTCCGGACGTGCGCGAGCGCTAGCCGGCGAGCGTGATTCAGGCCGTCCGTGTAGTCGATGTACTCCTGATTCCGCCGCGACCGAGGCGCGAACCGCGTCCGCGCCCACCGCGTTCGGTAGCCCGAGACGATGTAAAGGACGCTCGTGCCGCCCACGACGCCGAGCGGCCATTGGCCGGCGGAGACGAGCTTCCAGAACTCCGCTCCGCTCAGGTTGGTCAAGGGAAGCATCTGACCGTCGTCCAGGACGTGCCGATCCGCCCCTATCGCGGTCCCCAGCGCGGAGAACTGGATCCCCCGACGGACATGACCGAAGCGGCCCCGCCGGATGTGCAGATCGACGACGGCCACCGCGCCCGCTTCGCGCGCGGCGTCGCGCAGCCGCTCGAGCGCCAGCCGGCGAGCCTCGTTGAATGCCGCAGTCTGCTGCTCGAGCTCCGTCCACATGCCCTCACTGAGGGACCGGGCTGCGGTGTCCCATCCCCTCGGGAAGTACTGCGTCGTGCCCAGGATCTGCCCGGCTTCCACCCGCTGAGGTTGCAGACCCCGGCGCATCTTCCGCTGCGGCAGGCGCCGCCAGCCGACGTGGTAGACGGACGAGCCCTGCACCTGCCGAAGCGGCCGGAAGCCCGCGCTGCGCACGGCCCGAAAGCCCGCCACCGACAGCGTCGAAGCGAACGGCTTCGGCATCACTCGTGCAGAAGCCGCTCGAGGGCTAGGCGACTTCGCTCGCTCGTCTCGGCCGCCGCCGTGAGATCGCGGCTCAGCGCATCGATCCACTCGTCGAGGGGAAGCTCCTCGTTCTTCAGCACGATCCCACGCACCACGCGAGCGCGCGAGCCGAGCGGGCGACCGGCCTTGGTGACCTCGAGGCGATAGCGGCTCTCGCCCAGATCGACCTGGATCCGCTCCACCCGCCTGCCTTTGAGGCGGCCGCCCCGCTCGACCGTCGTCGAGTCCGGCAATGCGCCGTTCAGCTTCGCCGCCAGCGCTTCGAGGAATGCCTCGAAGTCGTGCGCGTCGGCGCGCAGCGATGAGGCCACGAGCTCGAACGTCGGCGCCTCCATCGCTGCAAAGGTTACGGCGTGCTGCCACACCGTCCTCTCGGCTCATCCGCGATGGAGGTCTCGATCCTTGGCCTCGGCTCGTGGAGGACATTCGAGGTGATTCCGCGGGAGCAGGGCGCGCAGGTCATGGCGGCCGCGCGGGCAAGCGGCATCGACTTCCTCGACGACGCCCGCTACAACGACCGCACGGGCAAGGCGCCGCTTCGCACGGGCTACTCCGAGGTCGTCTTCGGCGAGCTGTTTCGGGCCGCCGGGTGGAAACGCGACGAGGTCGTCGTCTCGAACAAGCTGTGGTGGGAGTTCTGGCCGGACCAGTCCGCAGCGGAGGAGGTGGACGGCTCGCTCGGGCGGATGCAGTTCGACTACCTCGACCTCGTCTACTCGGAGCGACCGCCGGCCGGGCTCGAGGTCGCCGATGTCGTCGGTGCCGTCACCGACCTCGTTGTGGCCGGGAAGGCTCGGGCGTGGGGTGTCCTCAACTGGTCGACCCAGCAGATCGCGGAAGCCGTCCGCGTCGCGCGGGCGGAGCAGCTTCCTCTCCCATGCGCGGCGCAGCTGCCCTACAGCGTCGTGCTCCGGTCGCCGGTCGAGGACGCGCCGATGAGCGTGGCCCTCGCCGACGCGGACGCATGCGTCGTGGCTTCGTGGGCGCTGGCCGGAGGCGCCCTGACCGGGAAGTATGCGGCCGGCCCGGCGGCGGGTGGCCGCATCTCCGGCGAGCTCGACCGGCCCGCGGTTGTCCCGGCGGTGCGCGCGGCTCATGCGCTCGGCGAGCTCGCGGAGCGGATGGACACGACGGCGCCGGCGCTGGCGCTCGCGTTCACGTTGGCGAATCCGCGGGTCGCGACCGTCCTCTTCGGCGCGACAGGCCCGGAGCAGGTTCGCGAGAACGCGCAGGCGGCCGACGTGCTGAACCGGCTGGGCGGGTCCGAGCTGGCCGAGCTGCGGGCGATCGGCAGCGGCGGCGCTTGACGCATTCTCGGTCTCGCAGCTACCCTCGCAGGGTCAGCGACCGTGGAAGGAGGCGCACAAATGACTGTGACCCTTGCCCTCTTCCTCGGCGCCGCCTGATAGTCCAGGCGAACCTCTTCGTGTAGCTACTCGGGCCCAGCGCTTCGTCGCGGGCGGCGCCTCGAACCGCCACCGACGCGAAGGAGACGTGCGTGCTCGACCAGCATTCCACCCGGAGCGGCGAGCTCCGGACGCAGCACCGAAAACCGACTATGCGGCTGCACACGATGGACGTGTGGGTCCGTCGTGCCGCGGCGCTGACGGACGTGGAGCGGATCAAGGCGATCCTCTACGAGGGCGCGGACGCCGGCGGTGCGACGGTGCTCGGAGAGGAGTTCTGCGTCTTCCCGAACGGCGCCGTGACGGGCGTCCTCGTGCTCGCCCAGTCGCATCTCAGCATTCACACGTGGCCGGAGTACGCGCTGGCGAACGTCGACCTGTTGACATACGGCGACATGCGCGGCGACAAGGTCTTGCAATCGATCTCGGAGCGGCTCGACGGAGTCCGCGCCGACGTGACCTGCATCCGGCGAGCCGTTGGCTGAGGGCGGTCAGGTCGTCGGCGACGTCGCCGCGGCCGTCGGGCTCGCGGAAGGTGAGGCCGGCGTGCGGGCCGTCATCTCGACCCTAGCGCGCCTCGAACCCGTCTCGATCCGACATGTCAGCCGGACGGTGGACCTCCCTGTCCCGATCGTCGCCGCCGTGTGCGGCGAGCTCCGGAAGCGCTCGATCGTCGCCGAGGAGCGGCCGGCGCGGCTGACGCCGGCCGGACGCCGCCTCTTCGCTCCCGGAGGGCTCGAGCTCGGTCGCGGCGGCTCATGCCGGCGATGTGACGGTCGAGGGATCGCCGTGCCGCACCGGCTGAGCAGTTTGGTCCCGGAGCTCGAGCGCCGAATCGCGAACGCCCCGCCCCTTCGAACCGACCTCGACCAGTGCCACTGCACCGTCGACACGAAGCTGCGGCGTGTGCTCGCGCTGCACGAGGCCGACGCGCTCGTCGGCCGACGCGTGCTTCTCCTCGGCGACGACGACCTCGTCTCCGTCGGACTCGAGGCCGTGATCCATAGCTTCGGCAGCTCGGCCACCGTCGCCGAGCTCGCCGTCCTCGACGTCGATCCCGGGGTGATCCGCTTCGTGCGCCGCGAGCTGGCGGGCGCGCCGTTTCCGGTCTCCTGCATTCGCCATGACCTGCGGCAGCCGCTCCCGCCCGCGCTGACAGGCGCTTTCGACACGGTCGCGACCGACCCGCCGTTCACCGTCGAGGGAGCCGTGCTCTTCCTCTCCCGCGCCGCTGACGCCCTGGCGGGCCCGGGAGCCGACGTGCTCCTCTCGTTCGGGTCGAAGCGGCCGGGCGCTGCGCTGGCGATCCAGCGGGCGATTGCGGACATGGGTTTTGCGATCCGCCGGCTCGTCCGCGACTTCAACGAGTACGTCGGCGCCGGCGTCCTCGGCGGTACGAGCCACCTGTACCACCTCGCCGCGACGAGCGAGCTGCGGCCGCTCGTGGCGGGACGCTTCGACGGGCCGCTGTATACGGCCGACTGACGGGCGCTGTCACGATACGCCGCGATGCGTGTCCTCGTCACAGCCGCGAGCCGCCACGGCTCCACCTGGGAGATCTCAGAGGCGATCGGCCGCACGATCTCAGAGCAGGACGTGGAGAGCGACGTCATCCGCCTCGAGGAGGTCACCGCGGTCGACCCGTACGGCGCGGTCGTGCTCGGCAGCGCCGTCTACGTGGGGATCGAGCCGGCGCGCACGTTCGTGAACGAGCACCGGGAAGAGCTCGCAGCGCGCCCGAGGTGGCTGTTCAGCAGCGGCCCGATCGGAGACCCGCCGCGGCCGACCGACGACAAGGCCGTCCAGATCGACGCGCTTGTCGAGGCGACGAAGCCTCTCGAGCATCGCCTCTTCGCGGGCAAGCTCGACCGGGACAAGCTGAGCTTCGGTGAGCGGGCGGTTGTCTTCGCCTTCCGCGCCGCCGAAGGCGATTTCCGGGACTGGGACGAGATCGCTGCCTGGGCAGCGGGGATCGCGCAGCAACTGCAGGGCTGACGCGCCTTCGGCGCGGTGTCACACTTGGCGAGGGTGCGTGCGCTTCGCCTCGCTCTCTCACTCACCGCCCTAGTCACGGCGGCCGCCGGGCTGGCCGGCCCAATCGCCGCAGCGCCAACGGTGGCTCCCCGCATCCAGGACGTGCAGGTCGTTGCACCGCGCGGCGGCTTCGGCCACGGCCACGTGGTTCTGCTTGTCGACGTCCGCTATGTGCCCGTGCTCGCCGCGCTGCGCGACGCGCCGGATCCGGCGAGGTCGGACGACGTTGGGCGTATCAGAGCGGTGGTCCGGGCGCGAGGCGCCGCCGTCGGAACGTTTCAGGACACCGACCAACTGATCCGCGACGCCGCACGGCCTTTTCGCGTCACCGACCGGATCGTGCTGCCGGCGCGCGCCAGTGGCATGGCGCGCGCGGCAAGGCGGCTGACGCTCACGCTCAGCGCGTCGCAGTCGATCGAAGTCGGCGGACGCCGCGATCTTCGAGGCCTGGGGGTCGGCCGCATGACGACGGGCGAGCGGGTCCGCGCCGTACGCGCGCTACCACGACCCGCGAGACCGCGATGCGAGCAAGGCACCTTGCGTGCCTCGTATGGGCGAACGACGCGCCTGGCCGTGGTGTGCATGGGCGAGGACGTCCGGATTCATGTCGCCCGCGGGCCGCGCCACGGACGCGTCACCGTCCTGAGCTCAGACGAAGGCCGCGTTGTGTTCAGCTACCGCGCGCCGGGCCGCTACGTCGGGGACGACAGGCTGGTCCTTCGCGCTTCGGGAGCCGGCAGCTCGATTCTCAAGCCGGTGAGGATCCGGGTGCAGCCGTTCGAACTCCGCGCGCTCGGAGACAGCGTGACCGCGGGCTTCGGCTACCTCGAGAACGGCTCTCCGTGGGGGCTGCTCTCGCTCCCGTCGTGCATTCCGCCGACCCCTCCGAACAACCGCTGCTCATCCAACTCACCGAACGGCATCGGCTCGGTCAACCCGGTCGGCTGGTCGCCCGACTTCGGTCTCGGCAACCAGGTCTCCTGGCCGGCGCAATTCGCGCACACACAAGGCATTACCGGGCCGGGGCAGTACGAGAACTGGGCAGTCAGCGGGTCGACGCCGACGGACTGGGCGAGCGGCTACCTCAACTCGACGCTTCAGGGGATCGTCGCGGACGAGCCCGACCTCGTCGTCCTCACGCTGGGAGCGAACCCGCTCCTCGACACGTTCCTCTTCGGCGAGGGGCTCGAATGCGCGATCTCGCTCGACGACAACCAGTTGCGAGCGTGCGTGCAGTCGTTCGTCGACCAGGTGCGGCTCGTCCCCAACATCCAGTCCGTGCTCTCGCAGCTGCTCCAGTCGCCGAACACGCGCGTTGTCGAGTCGCAGTACCACCTGGCGATCCCCTCTGCGGCGCTCTACTCGACGCACCAGCTCGAGGTGATGTTCGACCTCATCAACGGCGACATCGTCCAGGCGGTACAGGGCGTGCAGGGATACGGCACGCGGCTCTTCCTCATGAGGCCGCCGCGCTTCGACGTCGGCCGGGGCCCCGGCGACTTCCTCTGCGACGCCAAGGGCTTCACGGTGGACGGGCCGAGCAAACAATCCGAGGCGACCCAGACGGAGTTCGCTCTGAATCCCTTCATCGATTTCTGCGGCTCGACGGACTACTGGATCATCTCCGCGGATACGGGCATCCATCCGAGCGTCGCGGGGTACGCCCAGTTCGCAGGCGCCCTCGAGGCCGTCGTGCAGGCGCATCACCTCCTCCCACCGCTGCCGTAGCGGCTTCGACGGCATAGGATCGACCACCGATGAGGGTCATGCTCCAGCTGCGCCCTGCGAGTCCGCTTCGGCTTGCGTTGGAAGCCTCGATCGGCGACGCGACGCCCGAGCCGGCGCTGCCTGCCGGCTTCGTGCTCGACACGAGCTTCGCCCCCACGCCCATCCCGGCACCGCGGACAGCGGAAGAGGGCGCCGATCCGTTCTCCCTCACGGTTCCTCGAACTTTCGCCACCGCGCCCGACGAGGTGACGCACGTCGTTCGCGGGACGATCCCCGACGGGCCGGACGGGGCGCGGGCGATCGCCGAGGCGACCGCTCACCCCGACGTCGTCGGCGTCTTCTCCGATCCGACGATCGAGACCTACCTGACCTGCGGTGGCGACCCGCCGGTCGGGACGAATCGCGACGTGGCGCGCCTCCTGCGTGTCGCCGACCTGGCGGCAAGGCGGCTCGACGGCCGCGGCGTCACGCTCGCGATCGTGGACACCGGCGTCAACATCGCCTACCTGCAGTCGCACGGCCAGAACCCGACCTTCAACCGGCGGAAGAGCTGGAAGCCGAGCGGGGTGCCGACTAGGCCCGGTGAGCATCCGGTCAACCACGGGACGATGTGCGCATACGACGCCGGCATCGCCGCGCCGGGGGCGACGCTGATCGACCACGCCGTCCTCCTCTCGCAGCAGCACACGACGCCGGTGATGGCGGGGCTGCTCTCGGACGCCGTGCTCGCGTACTCGAAGCTTCTGCGCGTGGCGGCGGCGATGCCGGCCGCGCGGCGGGGCCTTGTCGTCTCGAACTCCTGGGGCATCTTCCGACAAGACATGGACTTCCCGGTCGGGCATCCAGGGAACTACTCCGACAACCCGCGCCATCCCTTCAACATCATCGTCGCCAGCCTGGACGCGGCGGGCGCCGACATCCTGTTCGCCGCCGGCAACTGCGGGCGCGAATGTCCGGACGGCCGCTGCGCGTTCGGCGCCGCCCGCTCGATCTGCGGTGCGAACTCGCATCCGAGCGTCCTCAGCGTGGCCGGGATGGATACGAAAGGCAAGCGCGTCGGCTACTCCAGCCAGGGACCCGGCCGGCTGAGCGAGCAGAAGCCGGACGTCCTCGCCTACACGCACTACAAGGGCTCGGAGGTCTTCGGCCGAGGTGAGGCGGACAGCGGCACGTCGGCGGCCTGTCCGACGCTCGCGGGGCTGATCGCGGCCGTTCGGTCGGGCTGGAGCGCGGGAGCGGTGTCGCCCGCCCAGCTCCGCAGCCTCCTTCGCCGGACGGCGAAGGACATCGGCCGCGCCGGATTCGACTACGACAACGGCTTCGGCGCGGTCGACGCGGCCGCGCTGGTCGCAGCGCTGCGCGCAGCGTCGCCGGCAGCGCGCGCCGCCGGCAGCACACGGCGGCGGCCTAAACTCGTTCCATCGGAAAGGTGATGCTCACGCTCGAGCTCGCGCCCGGCGAGGCGACAACGGCGACCGTCCGGCGCAAGCTCGGCCTCAGGTCCGGCGAGCTCGACCCGTCTTTCGGCATCGTCGAGATCGACCCGCGGAAGAACCTGTACACGGTGCTCGTCGACGAGAAGGCCGCGGAGCGCGTCATCGGCCAGCCCGGCGTGAAGGGGCCGCACTCGAACCCGCCGATCGAGCCGTTCGGCCCTCCGGAGTAGGATCACGGCCGTGGGAGGAACTGTCCTCGTCGGCTATGACGACAAGGAGCCTGCGAAGCGGGCGCTCGAGCGAGCGATCCAGGAGGCGAAGAAGGCGAATGCCGAACTGCTCGTTGTCTCCGTGCTGACGATGCCGCTCGACCCGGAGGGCCCGCAGAACTTCGGCTCGCTCGACGACAGCCCGCCCGTGACGATCCCGCTCGTCGTCCCTCCGGAGCTCGAGCCCGTGATCGAGCACGCGCGCAAGCGCGCGGAGGACGAGGGCGTCCGTGCCGACTATGTGTGGGCGGCAGGCGACCCGGCGAAGACGATCGTCGACGCGGCGCGAGACCGCAAGGTGTCGCTCGTGGTGCTCGGCGCCCACCACCACGGCTTCCTCGGGAAGCTCCTCGGCGTCGACGTCGTCGACGAGGTCAAGCGCGACCTCGGTGCCGACCTCGTCGTCGTCGAGTAGCAGTTCTCAGAGCAGTCGCGTCTGGGTCGCCTTGAAGGTGGCGACGACGCGGCCCCCCGGGCGTAGAGCCAGGCGCTCGACGGAGGCGCCAGTCACCTCGGCGGTCAGCCGGTCGAGCCGGACGCGAACCCGGTTGCCGACCGGGACAAGCGAGACGATCTCGCCGGGCAGGTGGTTCATCGCCGACTCCTGCGTGACCTGCTCCTCGAGCGTCACGTCCCAGGGGAAGATCGAGACGGTAACCGGCCCTCGGGCATCGTCCGCGGAGTAGATCGTCCCGCCGAGCGCAAGCCGGACCTCCGTCAGCTCGTTCGGGCCGGATGTCGCCTCGCCCGCGAGCAGGTTGGCGCCCGCGAAGCTCGCGACGAAGGGATCGCTCGGGGCGGCGAGAAGGTCGCCGGGGGTCCCGAGCTGCCGAAGCCGCCCCTCCACCAGGACGCCGACGCGGTCGGCCAGCGCGGCGGCGTCCTCGAAGTCGTGCGTGACGAGCAGCGTTGGGAGCCGGAGCTCTCGGAGGAGATCGTGAAGCTCGACGCGAACGCCGGTTCGCGTGTGCGGATCGAGCGCGGCAAGCGGCTCGTCGAGGAGCAGCACGCGTGGGCTCCGCGCCAGCGCCCGAGCGAGCGCGACGCGCTGGCGCTCGCCGCCCGAAAGCGCCGGAGGCTTGGCGCGCGCGAGGTGCGCGATGCGTAGCCGTTCCAGTAGTCCGTCGGCGCGGCCGCCTGCGAAGGTGACGTTGCGCTCGACGCTCAGGTGGGGAAAGAGCGCGTACTCCTGGAAGACGTAGCCGACCGAGCGCTGTTCCGGCCGCCAGTCGACGCGGCGTTCGCGATCGAACCAGACGTCGTCCTCGCACGAGATCCGTCCGGCGCGCGGTCGCGCGAGCCCGGCAACCGCATCGAGCGCCGTCGTCTTCCCGGCTCCGGACGGCCCGACGAGCGCAACGGTCTCCGCTGCGACGTCGAGCGCTAGCCGGAGCTCGTAGCTGCGGGTCGGAACGGCGACGTCGAGATGGAGCGAGCCCATCCGAAAAGGCGAAACGTGAGCAGGAGGCACACGCCGACGAGCACGAACAGCGCCCCGATCGCGAGCGCGACGTCGAAGTCCTGCTCGAACTGGGCGTAGATCGCGAGCGGCAGCGTCTGCGTCACCCCCTGGAGGCTGCCGGCGAAGATGATCGTGGCGCCGAACTCGCCCAGGCCGCGCGCCAGGGCGACCGCCGACGCCGCACCGAGCCCCGGCGCCGCGAGCGGCAAGGCGATCCGCCCGAAGACGCGCCAGGGCCCGGCGCCGAGCGTTCTGGCGGCGCCGATCAGGCGATCGTCGACCGACTCGAATGCCGCGATCGCACCGCGCAGGTAGAAGGGGCTCTCGACGAAGGCGACGGCGAGGATGACCGCGGCCTGCGTGAAGGCGAGATCGATGCCGAGCGCGTCCAACTCGTCGCCGAGAAGCCCGAAACGGCCGAAGGCCGCGATCAACCCCACGCCGGCGACGGCGGGCGGGAGCACGAGCGGCAGCTCGATCAGCGTCAGGACGAGCCCGCGGCCGGGGAAGCGCCGTCTGGCGATGAGGTACGCCGTCGGTGTCCCGAACGCAAGCACGAGAGCGTGGGCGATCAGGCTCGTCTTGACGCTGACGACGAGCGCGTCCCTGAAGACGCTCGTGCCGAGTTGCGCAAAGAGGTCGCCGATGGGTACCTGGAGGAAGATGGCGACGATCGGCAGCAGCAGGAACGCGAAGGCGACCGCCGCGGCGAACGCCACGACGAGTCCGAACAGGTAGCGGCTCACCCGCGCTTCGACTTCGGCTTCTTGACCGTCGGCAACCCGAAGCCGGCCTTCTTCAGCAACGTCCGTCCTCGCTTCGACGTCACCTTCCGGATGAACGCGCGTGCGGCGCTCTGGTGGCCGCTTGCCCTGACGACGCCGATCTCGTAGCGGATCGGCGGCTGCGCCCACCCCGGAAGCGCGACCGTCTTCGTGCGCGATGCGACCGGGTGGGCGTCCGTCACGTACACGAAGCCGGCGTCCGCCTGGCCGAGCGCGACCTGGCTCACGATCGCCTTCACGTCGGTCGCCTGGCTGACGACGTTCTTCATCACGTCGCTCGTGATGCCCAGCGTGTCGAGGATCTGCCGGGTGTAGGAGCCGATCGGGACGGTCTTGTCGCCGATGACGATCTTGATGCCGCTCCGGCGCAGGTCGTAGACACTGCGGATGCGCGCCGGATTGGAGCGCGGCACGAGCACGATCAGCTTGTTCGTCGCGAACACGACCGGCTTGCGAAGCAGCCTGTTGTGGTAGAGGAGCTCGCTGTACTTGGGGCTGGCCGCCGCGTAGACGTCGACCGGCGCCCCCTGCTGGATCTGGAACGCGAGCTGGTCCGAGCCGGCGAAGTTGTAGCGCGGGCTCTTGTCGATCCTCGGAAACACCTGCGTGAGGGAGGCCGCGGCGAAGACGGTGATCTTCGTGGCGTTCTCACCGGCCGAACTGCCGGCCGGCACGGCAAGCGCGACCGCGAGCACCGCAATCGCAAGGATTCTCAATCGGCTCATATCTCCACCATGATCGAGGTCGACTTCACGACCGCGGTCGCCGCGGCGCCGGGCCGGAGGCCCAGCTCCGTGGCCGAGTCGGCAGTGACGATCGCCGTCACCTCGACAGGGCCGGGGACGGCAATCTGCACCTGCGCGAGCAGGCCCTCGACGCGGACCGACCGCACCGTGCCCGGAAAGCGGTTGCGCGCGCTCATGCCGTGAAGCTGCTCGCCGCGCAGCCGCTCGATCTCCGCCGCAGGAACGATGCGCCGGTTCGCGTGGTCGCGCTCGACGCTGATCCGGCCCTGTCGATCCCAGCGCCGAAGCGTGTCGAGGCTGATGCCGAGGGCCCTTGCGGCCTCGCTCGCGGTGTACGCGGATCCGGGCACGGTGGCGGATTATGCCATGGCAATGCCTAGGCAGACGATCGTTACCTTGTGCTTAGAGCGGATCGCGCGCCGACGGCGCCTCGATGCCGGCGCGGGGGAGCCGCTCGAGCATCCGCGGCAGGTACCAGTTCCACTCGCCGAGCAGCTTCATCGACGCCGGGAGGAGCACGGCCCGGACGATGGTGGCGTCGATCAGGACCGCGGCGGCGAGCCCGACGCCCGCCTCCTTGAGCTCGAGCGACGAGAGCGTCCCGAAGAGCCCGAACACGCACACCATCACGAGCGCAGCGCTCGTGACGACGCCCGCGGTCACCGTGATCCCGTACCGAACGGCGTCGTCCGTCCGCATGCCGCCGTCTACGGCCTCCCGCACGCGGCTGAGGATGAAGACGTGGTAGTCCATCGAGAGCCCGAAGAGGACGACGAAGAGAAAGAGCGGCAGCCACGAGATGATCGAGCCGTTCGACGTAAAGCCGAGGAGCGGTTCGGCCCAGTGGTGCTGGAAGACGAGCACGAGCACGCCGTAGGCGGCGGCCACCGAGAGGAGGTTGAGCACGATCGCCTTCAGCGGGACGACGATCGAGCGGAAGGCGACGAGCAGCAGCAGGAATGCGAGCGCGAGGACGAAGGCGATCACGTACGGCATCCCATGCTTCATCTGGTGCGTGAAATCGACGTCCTCCGCCGTCTCCCCGGTCACCGCCGTCGTCGCTCGCGGAATCCGACCGATCGTCTGCGGCACAAGCTGGCCGCGCAGGATCGCGATCGCTTGCCGGCTGGCGCGGTTGTCGCCGGCGCCGCTCAGCGGGAGGCTGAGAGCGACTCCCGTTCCGTCGCTGCTCGTCGTGAGCTCGGCCGGCGGGTGGGCGAGGCCGCTCGCGAAGGCGAGTCGCCGCAGGCGTCCCATCTCCCGGCGAAGCACGGACTCGTCGCCGGCGGGCACGGTGGCCACGACCCGCGCGGGCTCGGAGGCGCCCGGGAAGTCGCGCCGGATGTCGGCGAAGGCGCGGAGCGCCGGGACGTTCTGCGGCGCCAGCGCCTCGTCGCTTGGCTTCGCGACGTGAAGCGAGAGTGCGGGAAACGCGAGCGCCACGAGCACGGCGGTCGCGACGACGCACGAGACGACCGGGCGGCGGAGGACGCGATCGACGACGGCCGGCCAGAACCGGGAGCCCGACGTGTCGGTGCGCAGGTGCGGCAGGTGCGGGATCCGGCCGCGGTCGATGCGCGGCCCCAGGAGCTCGAGCACGGCCGGGAGCACGGTGACGGAGCCGACGACGGCGCAGGCGACGACCGCAATCGTCGCCGCTGCCAGGCTGTTGAAGATCTTCGCCCCGATCAGAAACATCCCGGCCATCGCGATCGCGACGGTCGTCCCCGAGACGATCACCGTCCGACCCGACGTCCGCGCCGTCGTTTCCAGCGCCTCGTGGGACGTGCGTCCGCGGCGCCGTTCTTCGCGGGACCGGATGACGTAGAAGAGCGCGTAGTCGACGCCGACCGCCATGCCCAGAAGCAAGATCACCGTCTTGACGGAGTCCTGGACCGGGAACGCCTGGCTGAGCGGGCCGAGGAGGCCGAACGTCGCCACGACGGCGGTGAGGGCCAGGATCACCGGGACGATGGCCGCGACGAGCGCGCCGAACGCGAACAGGAGCACGATCAGCGTCACGGGTACCGACAGGAGCTCGGCCCTGTGGAGATCGTCGTTCACGACCTGGTCACGGGCGTCGCTGGCGGTGATGTCCCCGGTCTCCTCGATCGTGATCGCCGGATGATGCGGGGCGACGGACAGGATGGCGTCCCGCACGGCCGAGGCATCGACGTAGCCGAGCGTCGCGACGACGAGCGCCGAGTGGCCGTCACGCGAGATGAAG
>Ga0075424_100000097_pt1 | contig 51751 bp, 41 predicted proteins | sample SoiMethybrSBSTD3_FD_75301 | JGI IMG/M metagenome (GOLD analysis project Ga0075424, IMG submission 75301) | Bulk soil microbial communities from a Populus tree surrounding site in Tennessee, USA - Soil MetaG P. TD hybrid SBSTD3 | ecosystem: Environmental > Terrestrial > Soil > Tree plantation...
GTCTTCGGATGCCGCTCTTCCCACACGCGAAGATTGGTGGGACCGCGATAGATGTAGGGCGAGACGTGGACGCGGCACTGCTCCTCGGGCAGCGTGATGCGCGAGGGATCCCAGCTGTCGGCGAACTGGCGCGCCGCGTCGCTGATCGGCAGGCCGAGATAATCGCGCAGCTCCGGCCCCGGAATCCGTTCCGGCTGATCTTCCTGGTATCGCGGCTGCCAGACTCCCACGAAGTCGGCCCCGACGGCGGGCGCCTGCGCGAACGCGGGGCTGCTCGCGGCCAGCCACAGGACGGCGAGCGCGAGCACGGTAATACTCGAATGAATTCTCATGAAATGACTCCCGACCCCCATTGGCAACAGAGAACATTACCGGATTCACGGCTTCGAGAACAACCGGGCGGGACACCGCTGTCTATTTCGATATCGACCTGATAGCGGCTACAATTGCCGGTCGCGAATAAATGAACTCAAGACTCAAAACTCAAAACTCAAAAACTCCATCGACCCGATCGCCCCCTCGAACAGCCTCCGCGACCGTCTTTTTGAGTTTTGCGTTTTGAGTTTTGAGTTGAGCGCCGCAGACCGATGCATCCGTCAGACATTCCAGATATCCGCGCGCGCGAGCTGCTCACGGTGCTCGCTCTTGCCGAGTACGGCAGCTTCGTCGCCGCTGCTGCCTACCTCAAGACGTCGCAGCCGGCGTTGACGCGCACGATCAAACGCGTGGAGCGCGTGCTCGGTGTCACGTTGTTCGCGCGCAACACCCGCCGCGTCGAGATCACCGCGGCCGGACGCGAGTTCGTCGCCGTCGCCGAGCGGATGCTCAACGATCTGAAGCACACGGTCCGCAACCTGAGCGAGGTGACCAACGAGCAGCGCGGACGGATCACGATCGCCACCTACTCGTCGTTTGCGATCAACCCGCTGGTCTTTCTCGTCCGGCGCTATCGCGAAACCAGGCCGATGGTGGAGATCCGCATTCGCGAGGGACGGCAGTCGGAGATCGTTGAGGACGTGCGGAACGGCGCCGCCGATTTCGGCATCGGCTATGTGAACTCGCTGCCCGACATGATGGAGTCGGTCCCGCTGCGCAAGGAGTCGCTGCTCGCGCTCATTCCGCTCTCGCATCCGCTCGCCGCCAAGAAGAAGCCGCGCATCCGGTTGATTGAATTGAAGGACGAGTCGCTGGTGTCGGCGCCGAACGACACTTACCTGCGTCGCCTCACCGATGCCGCGGCTGTCTCCGCGGGATTCAACCTGCACTACACCGTCATCGTGGATCGGTTGATCAGCATCCTTCATCACGTGTGCGCGGGCGTGGGCATCGCCATCCTGCCATCGGGATGTCTGCCCGATCGGCAATGGGGAGAAGGCTTTCACGCCGCACAGTTGACCGAGCCGGCGTTGTCGGTGTCGGTGGGGCTGATCACGTCGCGCGGCCGCTATCTCACGCCGGCGGCCTCGGGCATGGTGTCGCTGATACGGGAGCAGATGGCAAAAGCAAAAAGCTGAAATGCAGAATGCAGAATGCAGAATGCAGAATGCAGAATGCAGACACCACCTAGGATCCGGATAGTGTCTGAATTGTGAATTCTGCATTCTGAATTACAGCGCGTCGTCGTCAGCGAGCGACGCGGATTGTGTAGTCCGACCACTCCCTGATCTTGCCGTCCTTGACGAAGAAGATGCCTACGCCCTCCCAGGTGAGCGGCCGCGTGGTCGACTTGAAGCTGTCGATGCGGCGGTTCATCACCATCGGTCCCGAGGCGAACGTGTCGAAGATCTTGAACTCGATGCCGAGGTCGGAGCTGGGCATCCACGATCCGAGACGCTCGGTGACGCCCGCATGTCCATTGACCGCCGGCGTCGTCTCGCTCATGCGATAGATGCAGTCGTCGGCGAGGCGCGGCAGGATCTGCTTCAGATCGCGCGTCGACCACGACGCGCAGAAGTCGGTCACCAACTTCACATTCGCGCGCTCGGCGTCGGTCCATTCGGCGGCCTGCGCGGGCAACGCGGAGGCCAGCACGCCGAGGCCGGTGGTGGCGAGAAACAGTCTTCGATCGAGCGACATTGGTTCCTCCTGTCGTAGGGGCCGCCTTCAGGCGGCCCTGCCCAAGGCTACAGACCCGCCGCTCCGATCACTGCCAGCGCGTCGCGTACGTCCTCAGACGAGAGCCCGAGTTTCGAAGCGCTGCGCACGGTGTCTTCAAAGTCGACGCCGTACGAGTTGTGCTTGCGCGGATCGCACAAGCCCGCGACGTTGAGCGGCTCGCATGCCGCAGCGATGTCGCGCGCGAAGTGCGCCGCATCCCACGAGCGCTGCACGACCGGCGAGAGACGCGCCATCGCCGCGCTGAAGTCCACGTCGCCGGCGGCCAGGAAGCCACGCGCAGCATCGGGATTCAGTCTGCGCGCCATCTCGCTGAAGCTGGCGACCACGAAGTAGAACATCGAATATGCGGTGAACACGTCGAAGCGAGAGAAGGCCGCGTAACACCCTGCGATGAAACGCGCGGTATGGTCGGCCTCGGCCAGCGTGACATCGTTATAGCCTGGTGCCTGGCCCAGCCCTGAGGCCTGAGGCCTGGGCCCTGAGGCCTGTAGTGACGCTGCGAGCCGTTCTATACCGAGCAGCGTCATCGGTATCCCCGTCGAGAACAACGGATCGATGAACGCGGCCGCGGACGGAAGCATGGCCCATCCTTCACCCGCTGCGGCCGTCGCACGGTACGACACATGCGGCATCCAGGTGAACTCGCGGATCGCGCGCGCGCCCGCGAACTGATCGGCGATCGACGGATACAGCGCGAGGAATCGCTGCCACGCCGGCTCGCCGTCCGACAGCTTCAGCTCCTCCGCCAGCGCCTCATCGACCGCGATGCCTGCGCTCGTTACGCCGTTGCCGAAGCGCAGCACCCACATCCAGCCGCCATCGAACACGTGATGCAGCGCCGCATCGTCAATCGGATACGGCGGCATCTCACCGCCGGCATCGTAGTCGGCCATCGCGTCGCAGCGCGGCACGTCGACGAAATGCGAGAAGAGCGCTTGTGTTGCGGGATACCCGTCGAAACCACGCGGCTCGATGCCGAGCGCGCGACTCAGAAACCCTCGCGGGCCGCTCGCATCGACGACGAAGTCGGCGCGCACGCGAAGGGGGTCACCGCGTCGCTGCCCGGTGAGCTCAGCGGCACCATCTGGGCGCCATGTGATGGCATCGAGCGTCACCTCATCGACGTAGTCGGCGCCGAGATCGATCGCTTCGCGCACGAGGAAGTGATCGACGTCGGCGCGCAGCCAATGCGTATCGGATAGCTCGTCGCTCGGACTCGCGGCCACGAGCAGGCGATTGCGGCGATCCGGAGCGACGCGATATCGCTCGTCGCGCTCGTGCTTGAAATACGTGAAGCCCCGCTTCAATCCGCAGACGACCTCTGGGTACGCGCGCTGCCAGCTACCGAACGCCGACAGCGGCCGCAGACGCGACAGGTCGTAGCGATCGGCCAGCTGCTCGATGAGCACCCCGGCGAGCGGCGATGCCGATTCGCCAATCGCGAACCGAGGATGACGCCCGCGCTCGAGCAGCATCACGCGATACCCGAGCCGCCGCGCGATCATCGCGAGAATCGATCCGCCGAATCCTGAACCAACAACAGCGACGTCAGTGTCGCACCGTGGAGTCATGTTCGAACGGTCAGTCTAATGCGGACGCCGCCACGGCCCCTCGTCCATGAGATGTCATGACATCACAGCATTGACATCAGTACATCAAATGCATAGCATCAAGATATGCGGACGACCCTCACACTCGACGACGACGTGGCGGTGAGACTGGAGCGGGAACGACGGAAACGTCGCGTGTCGCTCAAGGCGATCGTGAACGACGTCCTGCGGACCGGATTGGACACACTCGGCCAACCCAAGCCGGCCGCCCAGTTTCGAACCACAGGGTTCGACCTTGGGCCGAGCCTGGTCGGGAGCCTCGACAACGTCGAGGAAGTGCTGTCTCGCGGCGAGGGCGAGGACCATCGGTGATCCTCGTCGATGCCAATCTCCTCGTATACGCTGCCAATCAGGGGGCGCCGGAACACGTTCGCGCCCGCCCCTGGCTCGATGCTCATCTCAGCGGAACGGCGCGCGTCGGTCTTCCATGGCCTTCCCTTCTTGCCTTCGTCCGCATCGTCAGCAACCCCGCGATCCTCCGCAATCCTGCGACTCCTGCTTCAGCGTGGCGTCAAGTCGTGGAATGGCTCGCCTGCGACGCAGTGTGGATTCCATTCCCTGGAGAGCGGCACGTCGAAGTACTGGGCACGCTCCTCGAGGATTCGATGGTGACCAGTCGGCTGGTGCCCGATGCGCATCTGGCGGCGCTCGCAATCGAGCACGGCCTCACGCTGTGCTCGACCGATGGCGACTTCGCCAGGTTTCCGGGACTCAAGTGGGAGAACCCGCTCGCCGCTCGCCGATAGGCGTCATTTCTCCTTGATTGGATGCGCCGAACACGGTTGAATGCCCCGCAGACGATGAGCACCACGCACGCGTCGCGCGATCTGACGCGCCGACGTTTCTTGCGCCGCGCCAGCCGGTTGGCCACCGGCGGACTCGCGGCCGTCGCGGCGGTGAACGGATCGTTCGCTCGTGATGCGCGCGCGGAGAGTCAGCGACCGCGCATTGAACGTCGGCCGCAGCGTGTGGCAGTGGTTGGCGCCGATCACTACCACGCGACGTCGACACCGAACTATCTGCGAATCCTGCAGGGCGAACGCGTCGACATCGTCGGCGTGCATGCACCTGACATGGCGATCGCAACGAAGTGGGCGTCGGAGTACGGCAGCACGCCCTACACGGACTATCGGGCCATGGTCGAGAAGGCGAAGCCCGAGTTCGTCATCGCGCTCGGCCGCCACTCGGCGATGCCGGCCGAGTTCCGTTATCTCGTCGAGTCGGGCGTTCCGTTCCTGATGGAGAAGCCCTGGGGCATCGACGACAAGACGGTCAACGCGCTCGCCGATCTCGCTGAATCGAAAAAGGCGTGGGCCGCGGTGCCGATGCCGTTCCGCTACAGCATGCTCGCCGAGACAGCCGTCGCGATGCGCGATCGCGGCGAGCTCGGGACGATCTCGCACATGCTCTTCAGGTTCAATCAGCCTGGCGTGCAGCGCTACATCGATCTCGGCAGCCCGTGGATGCTGTCGAAAGCCGATGCGGGTGGAGGCGCGCTGCTCAATCTCGGGATTCACGGGTTCGATCTCTGCCGCTATCTCACCGGTGAAGAGCTCACCGTGGTGTCCGCCGTCACCAGCCGATCGATGCACGGCCGCGAAGTCGAAGACTACGCTCACGTGACGTTGCGCACGCCGAGCGGCGTCATCTTTCTCAACGAGGCGAGCTACACGTTTCCCGGGGCGGCTGGAGATCAGGAACGCAAGCTCTCGGCGAAGAACATCTTTCTGCGCGCCACGACAACCGGGGGCGAAGGCGTGCAAATCGTCGGGCCTGGGCGAGACGAGACACGACGCGCACCGGAGGATTACATCTTCGGCTGGCCGAAAGTCGTGAAGGAGTGTCTCGACCGGATCGGTCGCGGTGATCCGCCGCCGGCGACCGCGCGCGACTGTGCTCGCGCGGTATCGCTGGTGTTCGACGCGTATCGCAAGGCGGGCGAGAAGATCGTCTGATGGCGATCTACCGACAGACGTCAACGGGGACCGACGAGGGTCGAGCTCGCACCGACGCGATTCCAGATCGCACCGACAGAGCCGGTCCGGCTCAAGCCGGACACTACATCCGTCGGTCCGGCTCAAGCCGGACACGTCCCGCACCGACAGACGTCAACGGGATCGCACCGACGAGGGTCGAGCTCGCACCGACGCGATCCAGATCGCACCGACCGAGCCGGTCCGGCTAAAGCCGGACACTACGTCCGTCGGTCCGGCTGAAGCGACACATCGCGCACCGGCAGACGTCAATGAGATCGCACCGACGAGGGTCGAGCTCGCACCGACGCGATTCCAGATCGCACCGAAGTGCCAGTCCGCCTGAAGGCGGACACTACGACCGTGGGTCCGGCTAAAGCCGGACGCTACGTCTGTCTATGTACAGCTGCAGATCACCCGCTCGGGGACGCGCTGTTCGCGGTTCATCGCCCGCAGCCTCGCGGCACGCGCGGGCGAGCACTCGCAGGTGTAAAAACGTTCGACATCCCAGACATCCCCGAACACACGCACATCGCGGCGGCTCAGACCGTACTCGACAACCGCTTCCAGATCGCGCAGCGACGGCGGAGTGTAGTCATCGACCAGCGTTTCCATCGCACCGTTCCCGCCGCGCGTCGGGATGATCGAGCACACGCTCGCGCCGCATGCGATCGCCTCGTCGATCGATCGGCACGCCCACCCGACATCGTCTTCGGGACGCATGAACGGTGGACTCAGCAGGATGAACACACGCAGCGCGATGTCGTGCCGCCGCAGAAAGTCCGCGGCGCGGCGGAACGAGTCGAGCGTCATCCGCTTGTTCAGTCGGGACAGCACGTCTTCGTTCGCAGTCTCGAGTCCGATTGCGACCTCGAGAGTGCCGCGAAGACGGTCGCGAAAGCGAAGACACCGCTCTCCATGCAGGCCGGCGAGAAATGAGGGATGCGCCTCGACGATGACGCGATCGCACGCTTTGACGGTCTCCGCGATGTCATCGTCATCGTCCGGTGGAATCGCCTGCGGGTCGAAGAAGCTGCCGGCGTTATAGAGCTTCAGGTGGAGTGCACGCGGCAGCGAGGCGAGCGCCTCGCGGATCTGCAGCGGGATCGACCCGCGCTCGACTGTCACGTCGAGCGTGTTGTGCCACAGATCGCACATCACGCAGCAGAACGGACATTCGCGGTTGGTGAGGAAGACCACCGCGGTGGGAATGAGTGCGCCGGTTGTATCGGGCTCCTCTTCCCACAGAGCGGCGTACGCGCGATCGGGCCGGACGAGTCGCTTCGGTCCCCGGTGTTGGAGGACGAAGTCGTCGGTCACACGCTCACGGACGATTCGTTTCCCGAGCGCCATTCAATCGACTCGGCGTCCTTTTGCCGCTCCTGCCAGATGCGGCTGAACGTGCGGCGGCACCACGCCTTGGTGACGCGCTGGCGGAATGTGCCCGCGGCGCCATCCTGAAACCGGCGTTTCTTGTTGAGCGGCATGTCGATGCCGGTGAGTGCGGCAATGCCGGCGCGCACGACGTCCTGCTTCAGCGTGCTCAATCGCTGCTCGCGACCGTCGATGACCTGCTCGAAGGGCATCGCGAGCGCTTCCGCAATCACCGAGCGCACCGTGAACGGCGAGAAGGCGTCGAAGCCGAATGCCGCCGCCGGCGCGTACGTGCGCACGTAGCTTCGCGATAAGCCACCCGAGTACGCGAGGCTGTGCTTGATCGCGTCGACGCCCCACCCTTCCTGATACAGCAGCGGATTGCGCAGCACGCTCGACAGCGTCAGATCGGAGTCCTCGAGCGGGTACGACTTCAGGTTCTCGTCGCCGCCGTCGCCGTCGAGCAAGTACGTGAGCGACGGATATCGCTCGCGCACCGCGCGCAGCAGGCACGTCGCGGTGGCCGCGCACTCGACGTCGAGCGGGTGGTAGTCCTCGATGAGACGAATCGCGCCCTCGAGATCGTACTCACCTGGCGACACGAACACCCGCTCCCAATCGCCCTCGATGCCGAGCTCGCGCACCGCCCGCTCGGCCTGGGCGGCATCGGCGCCGCCGCCGAGATCGAGCGTGAACGCCCGCACGTGCGACGGATGGCGACCGAGCGCCTGGGCCGCGTGGCGCGCCATCAACAGCGTGGCCGTACTGTCGACGCCGCCCGAGAACGCCACGCCAACCATCTGATCGGCCGGCACGCTCGCCATCCACTGCTCGACGGCGGCGTACGCGGCCCGAATGTAGCGCGTCCCCGCTTCGTCGACGTCGGCCGAACCCTGGGCGATCGGCGGCTCGAAGAAACGCTGATACCGCGGCGCCGGATCGGGACAGCCCACCTGATCGAGCTCGACCAGGTAGTGCGCCGGCACCATACGCGTGTAAGCCGGATCGAATTGCCAGGCGATGCGCTGATCGCGGCACCACACAAAGATCTCGTCCATGCGCGTGGCGACGACGAGAAACGGGCCGTGATACATCTTCGCCACGAAGTAGCGCAGCGGGATGCCAATGGTGCGCGCCAGGCGCACGGTCTTGCCGTCTCGCGCCGTGGCGGCGAAATGACCATCGGTCGCGGCGAGCCGCCCGGCGTCGCTGCGCTCAACCGCACCATCGATGTCGATCGCGCTGGCACCTGTCAGGCCGGCAACGCGCACGCCGGCAAGGTCAATTACTCGATCCACGCCTTCGAGCATTCATCGCTCCTAACGCTGTCAATTCCCAACGACCAACTCCCAACGCCCAACGTGAATGTGCACCCCGGACAGTTGGAAGTTGCGAGTTGGAAGTTAGGAGTTTACGTGAGATCTCCCAATGACGTGTATTTCCCGCCAAAAAACACCAGTGGAAGACCGCTTCCGTCTCCGCGATAGGTGGCAATCACCTGACCGACGACGATCCAGTGATCGCCGCCCTCGTGAATCGCGTGTACGCGACAGCCGAGTGCCGCAATACAGCCGTCGAGCCTCGGCCCGCCCTCCCACATCGTGAACGTGAACGGCGGCGCTTCCTCGTCTTTCCACGATCCCGCGAAATACGACGACAAGTCCTGCTGATGATGCCCGAGTATGCTGACCGCAAAGCCCGAGACCGAGTGAATGTGCCGGCCCGCCTTGGTGTCCTTGCCGAGGCAGAACAGCACGAGCGGCGGATCGAGCGACAGCGACGTGAACGAGTTAGCCGTCATCGCACGCACCTCGCCGTCGCTCTCGAGCGCGATCACCGTGACGCCGGTGACGAAGCGGCCAAGAGTTTGACGAAGCGTGCGCGCGTCGAGGTGGTCGGGAGTCATTTTCCTCCTGAGTCGCTCGGAAAACGACTCCAGACCCCTTCTACCCCTGAGGCGTCGTCATCTTCTTCATGATGACGCTGACATCATCCGATCGCACGAGATCCGGTACGGTCCAGCCATCGAGGTTGTACTCGGCCATGCACTGCTCGGCGAACCCCTTGTAGCGCTTGGTGGCGCCGGTGACCTCCGCGACGAGCAGCGTCTCGAAGCGGATGCTCTCGTGATTGCCGAAGTAGTTGCGTTCGTACAGCTCGTGCCGGCCGCCAAACTCGCTGCCGATCGCATCCCACATCAGCTTCATCAGCTTGACGCGATCTTCGGCGGTGTAGCCGTTCGATCCGCGCACGAACTGATCGAGATACGGGCGCAGCTCGGGCACCTTGAAGTCGAGCGCGCTCGACGGCAGATAGATCAAGGCGCTGGCGAGCGAGTTCTCGATGATCTCCTTGATCTTCGGATAGGCGAGGCTGGCCATCACGCGATACGCGAGGCCGTAATCGAGATTCGGCAGCACGTAGCCCGGCGTCCACGGCGTCGTCGTGCGCGCCATCGCGTCGGTGAGACCCCAGAAGAGGTTGCGCCACGCGAGCACTTCGCCAACATTGGCCTGCACGCCGCGGAAGTCTTTGGCGCCGGTGGCCTCCACCGCTTTCAGCAGCAGGCCGGCAAGGAAGTCCATCTTCACCGCGAGCCGCGTGCAGCCCTGGAACATGAAGCGCGGCAGGAAGCCCGATCGCGGGAAGAAGTTGTTCACCTTCTCGATGTCTCCGTAGGCAAACACGTTCTCCCACGGCACCAGCACCTTGTCGAAGATGAGGATCGAATCGTTCTCGTCCATCCGGCTCGAGAGCGGATAGTCGAACGGGGTGCCCATCGCCGCCGCGGTCATCTCGTACGACGGCCGGCACAGCAGCTTCACGCCGGGCGCGCCGGTCGGCACGATGCAGACGAAGGCGAACGGCTTGGTCTTGATCGGCAGCGCGCCGTTGTTGGCGATGAAGTTCAGATGCGTGAGACTCGACGTCGTCGCCACCACTTTTGCGCCGCTGACGACGAGACCCTTGTCGGTCTCTTCCTCGACGTGCATGTAGACGTCTTTGACTTCGTCGAGCGGCTTGTCGCGATCGACGGGCGGATTCACGATCGCGTGGTTGACGAAGGCGACCTCCTCGGTCACCTGCTTGTACCAGCGCTTGGCGTTTTCCTCGTAGGGCGCGTAGAAGCCGGAGTTCGCGCCAAGCGTGGCGAGAAATGCGGCCTTGTAGTCAGGACTGCGCCCAATCCACCCATACGTGAGTCGTGCCCATTCGGCGATCGCGTCGCGCGCGCCGACGAGCTCGTCGGCGTTCTTGGATGGCTTGTAGAACTTGTGCGTGAACCCGCCGTTGCCGGTGTCGGTGGCGGTGGTGAGGACGTCCTTCTTCGCGGAGTCGTGGAGGGCGTCGTAGAGCCGCGCGATCATGCGCACCGTGTTGCGGAACGCGGGATGCGTGGTGACGTCCTTGACGCGTTCGCCGTAGATCCAGATCTCGCGCCCATCGCGAAGACTCTCGAGATACTCGGCGCCGGTATACGGACGCGTGCGCGTCGTCATGATGCCCCCTCCAGTTCCCTGGCTCTTTTCTGCCACTCGGCGACAAACCGAAAGACATTTTCCTTCGGCGGCTGCGGCGAGAATGTTTCCAGCCAACGCACCGGCTCTTTGCTCGTGTTCACGAACGTGTGCACGCAGCCCACGCTCGTCCACAACACGTCACCAGCCTGCGCGCGATACCACTTTCCGTCCAGCGTGCCTTCGACCTCTCCGCTCAGAATGAAATACGCCTCTTCAAACGTGTGATCGTGCGGCGCGATGCTGACACCCGGCTGATACTCGATGAACAGGAAGCGATGGTGCATCGCTCCAAAGTTCTCGTCGATCATCCACTTCAGAAAGACGCCCTCGAGCCCCTGAAGGCCGCCCTTGCGCTCGGATGGCGGTGGAATCTGATCGACATCGAAATGGCCGAGCAGGTTTCCGTTCAGATTCTTGAGATCGAGCTTCGCCGCCTGCGTGGGAACCGCACGGTCTTTGAGGAAGAAGGTGTCGGGCTCGGCCCCTGCCGGACGCGGCTGCGGCGCGGCCATCTGCAGCCAGCGCACAGGCGTGTGTCCGGACGCGTAGAACGCGTGCGGCGTGCCCACCTTGACGGCGGCGAAGTCGCCTGGACCGAGCTGGTAACTCGACCCGTTCACGGTAAACACCACGTCGCCGTTCAAGATGTAGAAGCCCTTCTCGAACGAGTGCACGTGCGGGTCAATCGAGCCGCCCGGCGCCAGCTCGTTCATGCTCAGACCGGTGTGCACCGACCCCGTTGCGTGATCGACGAGCGGTGCGTGTGTGTAGCCATCGCAGTGCCCGTCGAAGATCGGGTGCCGGGTCAGCGCACCCTCATCGAACCTGCCGAAATAATGCATGGCGGATGCGCGCCCGCATCAACTCCCAACCTCCAAGTCCCGACTCCCAAGGTTCGCTCCGCGGTTGGAGCGTTTGGGAGTTGGGAATTGGGCGTTGGGAGTTAACACGTCTGCTCCCTAAGGCTGCTCGATCGGCTTGCCATCCGGCGTCAGCGGAATCGGCACGCGGTTGGCCACCGCCGGAATCGATTTCAGATACGCGAACATCGCCTTGAGATCGTCCTCAGGCAGCTGGCCGTACCAGTTCCACGGCATCGGCGGCAGGATCGGCCGGCTCTTCCCCATGTGCTTGCCCTGCTTGAGTGCAGCGACGAACATGTCCTCGGTCCAGATGCCGAGACCGGTGTTCATGTCGGGCGTGAGATTGGCGGCGAACGAGACGCCCCACGCACCATTCCACGCGGTGAGATGCTCGTTGATGTGGATCGCCCACGGCGAGCCCGGCTGCGGCTTAAACGGCTTCGGCACGCCCGCGCTCTCGGGATGTCCCGACAGCATCTTGCTCATGTCGGCCTCTGGTCCGTTCGGTCCCATCTTCTTGGGCGTATGGCAGTCGTGGCAGCCGCCGCCAATGATCAGCATGTGTCCCCGCTCGACCTGCGACACCGCTGGCGCGGCAGGCGCCGCCGCGGGTGCGGGCGTATTGGCTGGCTGACTGCAACCGGCAAGCAGCGCAAGGACCGGCGCGCAAACCGACACGGCAACGCGAGACTGAACCGAACGCATGGCTCTCCACTCCTCCGTCACAAAGGTCAGATACAACTGCATCGATCAGTTCGAGCGGCCGGAACTATACCACCAACCTTTACCGGCGAGCGCAGACAGCCGTCGCGCGCCGGCGCGAAGACAGAGCCTCGCTTGCCCTTGCCAGCAGGCGGTAGTTAAGATGCTTCGGATTGCTTCGCCGGTACGTCTTCTCCACCGATCACAAGATCATCGGTCTCCAGTACGCATTCACCAGCATGTTCTTCCCGCTGGTCGGGTTCGCGACGCGTTTCTCAAAGAGGAAGCGTCGCTGCTGACCAATCCCTGAACGCGCTCACCCGCCATCGCCGCTGCGAACGCGCTAGACTGTCCCGCTACCCATCCTGATCGGCGGAAAGGACCCCGGCATGAAGAGGACGTCGAAGCGAGCGGCCGGTGAGGCGCGGCCGATGACGAGGCCGACCAAGGCCTGGACCGTGATGATCTACATGATCGCGGACGATCCGGGCGGCGGAGAGCTGCTCGATCAGGTGGCCAATCGCGAGCTCGATCAGATCATCCACGCCACTCTGGACACGCCGCGCGACAAGCTGTACGTCGCCGTTCAACTCGACTTCCGCAGCCAGCCGGATGTCTGGCGCCGCGTCGTCGGTGAAGGCGCATGGGCGCAGCCAGAGAGCAATGCCGCCGATCCCGAAACGCTGTACGGGTACTTCGAATGGGCTTCGCGGATGTGTCCAGCCGACCACTATCTGCTGATGCTCTGGGGTCACAGCAAGGGTCCCTTCGGACTGTTTACCGACCAGCCGTTCAGCGGACTCGGCGCGGCGTTTGCGGCGGGCGATCCGTGGACGTACGTCGCCCAATCGTTGACGCTGCCCGAACTGAGGGCGGCACTGCGCGCGGCCAGGGCGTGTTTCAACCGCAAGGTCGACATCGTCGCGTTCAAGGACTGCTTCATGAGTACGCTCGAAACCGCGTACGAGTTGAAGGACGCGGCAAGCTACCTCATTGCGTCACCCGGTATCGTCCCCGTCGAAGGCTGGCCGTACGCGAAGATGCTGGAACAGCTCGCCGCGACTCGCGATCCGAAGATCGCTGCACAGAAAGTGCTCAGTGAGCTGCGAACCTTCTATGCCGACGCGAAGAACCGGCCACATCGCAAGGAGGTTCCGTTTACGCTCCTCGACACGAACCGGCTGACGGACGTGAGCGAACCGCTGCGCGCGATGTCGACACAGCTGTACTCGGCAACCACGAAGGGCAACGGCAGCAACCCCATCCGCGAGGCGATCGCGAGCGCAGCCGATGCCGACCCCGCGCTGATCGACGTCGGCACCTTGTGCCGAAAGCTGAAGGCGCATCGGATGCGCGAATCGACCCAGCATCTGGCGGCCGCGGTCAAGAACGTCGCCGGCGATGGCCGGGTGAGCCTGTTCTGTTATCCCTTTGTCCGACGTTATCAGAAACGATCCATCGTCGCGGCTCACGCCGCGCGCGACATCTACGACGACCTCGCGATCGTGAAGACGGGATGGAACAAGGTTGCCCTCGAGGCGATGCCGACGCATAGGACCAGGCCGACGACGACCACGCGGAGTCCCCTGCTGCCCGTGATCCTCGATCAATTGCAGCAGCAGGGGGTGGTGGAGGAGATCGGCCGAAAGGGTTTGGACATCCTGCGTCGGACCATTTCCGGTCTGGCCCGCAAGGCGGGCTTCGGACCCAAAGAGGCTGGGTTCGGTCCGAAGGAAGCCGGGTTCATGGCCGAGTTCGACGACAAGGAGGCCGGATTCGCTGCGCCATTTGATGACAAGGAAGCGGGGTTCGCCGCTGAAGCTGGCGACAAGGAGGCGGGATTCGCCGCCGCTCCGCCACGCGCTCCTCGGGTGACTGCGGCCGCACGGCGTGGCCGCGCCAGGAAAGGCATGAAGCACTAGGCGGATCACCGCGTGCTCGTTCGGGTATGCCCCGCGTCACAGACTGGCGGCGATGGTTCCTACTCGTCCTCATTGGAGTGACGGGCGCGGATCGATTCGCGTTTGCGCAGGACGCGCCCGGGCCAACCGCGATACGACGAGCGCTCGAGGCTGGATCGTACTCGTCGGCCGACGATCTCGCCGCGCGTTGGCTCGCCGACATCGAAGCGCGATCGCCATCCGACCCGGCAGCGCTCTCGAACGCCATCGCTCTCATCGTCGAGGCGCGTGTCAAGAACGGCAAGGGTGGTGCTGCCACCACCCTCGCGCTCGCCGAGCGCGGTGTTCGCCTCAGCGAGGCTCGCGCGACCGATGCGCGCGACAAGGCCTCCGCGCTCGAGGGCCTGAGCATCGTCCGAGTCGCGCGCGGCGAATTCCGCGAAGCCGTTGGTGTGTACGAGCGCGCGATCGTTCTTCGCAGAACCCTACCCGGGCGCGATGCCGCCGCCCTCGCAGACGCGCTCGATCAGCTCGCCGAGGTCCTGATTCAGCTCGAACGTTTTCAAGACGCGAAGGTGCGAGTCGACGAATCGTTACGCATTCGACGGGCCGTACCCGCGGATGAACGAGCGCTCGCCCGCACCCTGGCGATTGTCGGCACCTGGCATCGATACGCCGGCAGCTACGTAGAGGGTGTCGCCCCGCTCGATCAAGCGCTCGCCATACGGAGGCGTCTCGCGCCGGAGCATCCCGACACCGCTCAGGTCCTGCTGATCCGCGGCGATGTCTATCTGCTGATGGGAAAGAGCGCCGACGCGCAACGCACGTGGCTGGAGGCGCTGGCCATGGCGGAACGCACGCTCGGACCCAATCATCCTGGGATCGCTGAATTCCTGCGCCGGGTCAGCTTCGCGACGTTCGCGGCTGGTCGATTGCCGGAGGCCCGCCGCCTGCGCGAACGCGCGCTTCGCATCGGGCGATCGCTGCCGACGTGCGATCCCGCGTTCACGCGACTGCTGAACAGCCTGGCACTCTCGCTGCAGTACGACGGCGAGTATTTCGAGGCGCAGCGGCTGTACCAACAGGCGCTCGCGACCAGCGAGAAATGTTTCGGCGCCACCTACTCGGATTACGCGACCTACGTCTTCAACGATGCCGCCCTGGCGCGGGAAATCGGCGACCTCACGGAAGCGGAGCGGCTGTATACGCAATCGATCGCGGTGTGGTCGAAAGGGCTGGGGCCGACTCACGACTTCGTGGCGCGGGGGCTCGATGCACTCGCCGAAGTCGCGGCGCTGCAAGGGCAGCTGCCCCGCGCGCGCGGTCTGTATGAGCAGGCGCTCGCCATCCACCGCACCAAGCTTGGGGCCGTGCACCCGCAGGTTGCCTGGACCTTGACGAATCTGGCCAAGACCATCGCCGATGCCGGTGACGTGTCGGTTGCGCTGCGTCAGGTGGAAGAGGCGATCGCCATCTTCCGAAAGTCCGGGGCCTCCGACGAGCCGGATCACTTTGCCCGCGTGCTCGAGCTTCGCGGCATCCTCGAGGCCCGTCGCGGCAACTTTACAGCCGCGCGCCCGAGCCTCGCCGCGGCGTTGACGGAGCGCGAACGCATCTTCGGCAGCGTGCATCCGCTTGCGGCCGAAACGCGCGCCGCTCTCGCGCAGGTCGATTTCGCGCGTGGCGCCTCCGGCGACGCGCTGGGTGCGGCGCTCACTGCCGAACGGGCCGGCCGCGATCATCTGCGGTTCACCGCGCGCTATCTGCCCGAACGACAGGCGATGGCCTATGCCGACAAGCGGCCGCGCGGCCTCGACCTGGCGCTATCGATCGCTGCCGCCGGCGCGGTCCCCAATCCGTCGCGCGTGTTCGACGCCGTCATCCAGTCGCGAGGCCTCGTGCTCGACGAGCTCGCTGCCCGTGCCCGTTTCGTCAACGGACGCGACGTGCGAGCGGGTCAGCTGAACTCGCGGTTGATCGCGGCGCGTCAGAGGTTCGCGAATCTGGTGGTGCGCAGTCTTCGCGAACCGGTGCCACGAGCCTTGCTGGACGAGGCACGTCAGCAGAAGGAGGAAGCCGAGCGCGCGGTCGCCGAAGGAAGTGCCCCGCGATTGGAATTGACTCGCGCCTTGACCAATCTCGCCGACATCCAACGCGTGCTGCCCACGAATGCGGCGCTGGTGTCATTCGTTCGTTACGCCCGCGTGCTGCCATCCGACGTGCCACAAGGATCCCAGAAGCCGGCGACGCTCTCGTATGCGGCGTTTGTGATCCACGGCGGCTCGAGAACTGTGACCTTCATTCCGCTGGGCACGGCATCGACCGTCGATGCCGCGATACGAGCGTGGCGCACGGAAGTATCGGGACAAGCCAATCGCGTTGTGTTGTCAGCGGCGCAAGCCGAGGCCACGTATCAGTCGACCGCCGATCGCCTTCGACAGATGATTTGGGATCCGCTCGACGCCGTCACGGCCGGCACCGCGATGGTGTACATCGTTCCCGATGGAGACGTGAATCTGGTGAACATCGGCGCGCTGTCGGACGGGAAAGGACGCTATCTCGTCGAGCACGACAGCGTCATGCATTACCTGTCCACCGAGCGAGATCTCGTGGCTCCGCGACCTCGCGCCGCGCCCACCGGAACCCTGCTTGCCGTCGGCGGGCCTGCGTTCGACGATCGCGAAGGCACGCCCACACGGCCAGCATCGTCGCGAGCTGGATGCGAGGGGTTGTCGCAACTGCACTTCGACAGCTTGCCCGGCTCTCTCCGAGAAGTGACCGAGATCAGCGAGATGTGGCCGGCCCCGGCGGGTCGCGTCACGATCCTGAGCGGGCGCGCGGCGACCGAGACAGCAGTCAAGAACGCGCTCAACGGTCGCCGCGTCGTTCACCTTGCCACGCATGGCTTCTTCCTCGGTGAGGACTGTGCGCCCACTGTTTCAAGCTCGCGTGCGGGCAGCGCCGCAACGGCTTCGCCCACGAAGCCGCGAACGATCGAGCGAGCACCGGAGAACCCGCTGCTCTTGTCGGGGCTCGCGTTCGCAGGCGCGAATCGCGGCTCCAGCGGCCGCCCCGATGACGACGACGGCATCTTGATGGCAGAGGAAGTGGCGTCCCTCAATCTGACCGGTGTCGAATGGGCCGTGCTGTCCGCGTGCGGGACAGGGCTCGGCGAGATCAAGGCCGGTGAAGGCGTATTCGGACTGCGCCGCGCGTTTCAAATCGCGGGCGCGCGGACGGTGATCATGAGCCTGTGGTCGGTCGACGATCAGGCGACGCGCCAATGGATGCGCGCGCTCTACGAGGGTCGTTTCAAGAAAGGACTCGACACCGCGCAGGCCGTGCACGCCGCCAGCCTGACGATGCTGCGCGAACGACGTGCGAGAGGACTCAGTACCCTCCCCTTCTATTGGGCCGCGTTCGTCGCGGCTGGCGACTGGCGCTAAGCCGTCGCTTAGACTAGACCACTTTTGAATTGCTGTAGCGCCTGTGAGTCGGCACGGCGGGCGACCCTGCCCGCGGCTCCTGTTCGACGCCGCGGAAAATCAGGCCCTCCGGCGCTGGACTCACGGTCCGCCGGCGCCTCGTGTGATCCGTACGACAGCCCGAAATCGTTTCGGCAGTGAGCTCCATCGCACAACAGTGGCGATAAAGGCGGCGCCGGCCCTTGCTGCGACTCCGGACCTGATTTACTTTCTGTCGGTGATCGCGGCGCTCACAAGTCGCTCGCGGCCAGGGTCGCCCACCGCGCCGACACTTCAGAGAGCGTGAGACGAGTCGCCTTCGATCGCGCGACGGCGGTGTGGCTGCGGCGACGCGACTGTGAGCGCCGCGACACGCGATAGAAGTAAAACGACGCGGGAGCGGTCTGATCGGCGGCGGCGGTGATTCGCCACTGACGCCCCGCGCACCTCGTTATCGACACGATTGTTCCACTGGCGCGCGGATCACCTTAGCCGCCGCCGGCATCGTCAGCACCTGCGCGGACGCGCCGTTTTTCCGCGGCGTCGAACCGGAGCGACGCGGCAGCCACACCGCCGTCGCGCGATCACACTGACAGGCGACTCACGCTATCGGGTGACTACGACGTTATGAAAACGCGCGTTAGCCTTTGAACGAGAACGCCGCGGTCGCGGCCGCTTTGCCGTCGACGGTGACCTTCGTCGTCTGCGTGCCGAGCCGTTCGTGCCACGCCTCGATCGTGTAGGTGCCGGCGGGCAGGCCTTTGATCTCGAAGGATCCATCGGGCTTGGTGACGGCATAGTACGGATGCGCCACGACGCCAACATACGCGTTCATCCAGCCGTGCACGTCGCAGCGGAAAGGCACCATGACCTCGGGCTTGTCGAAGATCTTCGTGCTGTCCTGCCCCTTCTTCGACTGACCGACGTTGAATTCGGTGTTCGCCTTCGGCACTGCATGCACGTTGTGCAGCGTGTTGTCGCTGTTGACGATGGTCACCGGCTGCCCCACTTGGGCGCCGAAGACGTGCGGCGTGTACTTGCATCCCCTCTGATCCAGCACGACCGGCGTTTTGGGAGCCGGGAAGGTGCGATCGCCGAGACCGTCTTTGACGTACACGAACACGTTCTGCAGGCCGTTGTCGGGCCCGACAATCATGACCTCGGAGGTGTTCGGCCCCTCGGGCATGCAGAGTTGATCGGAGTCCATGCGGATCACGCGCGGTGCGGCCGCCTTGCCGTCGAACTTGATGCGTCCGGTGATTGTGCTGTCGCCAGGCAGAGCTGCCGGCGCTTCAGGCGCGGCTGGAGCCGCCGCCGGCGTCGCAGGGGCAGCGGGCTTCGAGCCCTCCGGACTCGGCGACCCGCAGGAGACGGCCATCAGAAGCACACAGCAGAGCACGCACACATCGAAGCATGGACGCATCAGATCTCCTCGGGGAAGTCGGTCGCTACCTCGATTCTAAGGCCTGCGGTAAGTGCTGCACGCGTTAATGATTTATTGCCGGAATCAATACCGTTGGACGGGGACTGACACCCTTGCCCCACTAATGTAATAATCGTCGGCTTGGCGCTGCCACGAGCCGAGAGGCTCGATGGGCCCCGCCTCAGCGGGTGACGCCGCCGATTTGGACACGCCTCAACACTAGAGACATTAGAGGGCTACATGGCAACGAAGATCGTAGACAAGCTTCTCCCGACCACGATGGTCGGATCGTATCCACGGCCGCATTGGTACAAGCACCAGCTGCTTGGCCGCGATATTCGCGTGGCATTCAAGGAAGTTCAGCACGAAGAGGCGTATCACGACGCCGTGGCGACCGTCATTCGCGATCAGGAATCCGCGGGCCTCGACATCGTCACCGACGGCAACATGTGGTACGACGACTACGTCGGCGTGATCGGCTCCTTCTGCTGGTATCTGTACGAGCGCATCGACGGATTCGAAGAGGCGAAGGAAGAACACCCCTCGACGGTCGGTCTGACCGAAAGAAACATGCCGCAGGAGATGCTGCACGACTGGGGCGGCGTGGTGAACAACGGTCCGGTGAAAAACAGCCGGCTGCGCTTCGCCGATTTGTACAAGGTTGCCAAGCAGCACGCCACGAAGCCGGTGAAGGTCTCGGTTGGCGCCGGTCCGATCAACCTGGCGTGGCACGTGCACTTCAAGCATTACAAGGACGCGAAGGAACTGAGCTTCGCGCTGGCGCCGATCTTCAATCAGGAAATGAAAGAGCTGGTCGCCGCAGGCGCCACGTATCTGCAGCTCGAGGATCTCGGCCCATGGCTGCCGCTCTTCACCGGCAACAAGGACGACTACAAGTGGATCCGCGAGGTCGTCGAGCAGTCCTGCGACGGCGTCAAGGCGAAGATCGGCTGGCACTTCTGCTTCGGCAACGCCTGGGGCAACGACATCCTCAGCGCCGCCTTCCCCGAGGGCTACCAGACCGTTCTCCCCTACTTCTTCGGGACCGCGGGCATCGACGAATTCGTGCTCGACTACGCCAACCGCAGCATGGCAGGCATCGAGTTCCTGAAGAACCTGCCGGCGAATCAGGGCGCCCAGGTGGGCGTGCTCGACATCCGCACCAACGCCGTCGAGTCGCCGCAGATGATCGCGGACCGCATTCGCAAGGTGGTGAAAGCCGTACCGGCCGACAAGGTGACGCTCAGCACCGACTGCGGCATGAAGCCGCTGGCGCGCATGGTGGCGAAGCTGAAGCTGCATGCCCTGGCGGAAGGCGCCGCGCTCGTCCGCAAGGAAGTCGCTGGGGTTTAAGAATTGGTCCGGCTAAAGCCGGACACTACGACTGAGGTTGAAAATGGCTGACAAGAAAATCATTGCGGTTGTAGGTTCGACCGGTGCTCAGGGTGGCGGCCTCGTGCGGGCGATCGTCGCCGATCCAAACAGCGGCTTCGCCGCGCGCGCGATCACGCGCGACGTGAACAAGGACAAGGCCAGGGCACTGGCCGCCGCTGGCGCCGAAGTCGTGAGCGCGGATCTCGACAACGTCGAGAGCCTCAAGAAGGCGTTTGCCGGCGCGCACGGTGTGTACGCGGTGACCAACTTCTGGGAACACTTTTCGGGTGAGAAGGAAATCCAGCAGGCCAAGCACATCGCCGAGGCCGCCAAGGCCGCCGGCGTGAAGCATGTGATCTGGTCGACGCTCGAGGACACGCGCAATCTGATGTCGGCCGACGACACACGCATGCCGATCCTCCAGGGCAAGTACCGCGTTCCACACTTCGATGCGAAGGCCGAAGCCAACGCCGCGTTCGCCGGACTGCCGGTCACGTACCTGGTGACCTCGTTCTATTGGGACAACCTGTACATGTTCGGCCTCGCGCCGAAGAAGGACGACAAGGGCGTGTACAGCTGGACGTACCCGATGGGCGAAGCCAAGCTGCCGGGCATCGCCGCCGAGGATATCGGCAAGGCCGCGTTCGGCGTCTTCAAGGCGGGCTCGGAGTACGTCGGCAAGACCGTCGGAATCGCCGGCGAGAGTCTGAGCTTCCAGGAAATGAGCAAGCGGCTCGAGTCGATTGGCATCAAGCCGGTGCAGTTCAATGCGGTCGACGCCAACGTGTTCCGCGGCTTCGGGTTCCCTGGTGCGGACGAGTACGGCAACATGTTCCAGGTCTATCGCGATTTCGAGAAGCAGGTGAACGCCGCCCGCAGCGTCGAGGTGACTCGGAAGCTCAATCCGGCGCTGAAAAACTTCGATCAGTGGCTCACCGCCAACAAGGCGGCCGTCCTCGCGGCGGCCAACCCGGCGCCGGCCACGCAGAACGCGTAAGACATCGTTCGCGCACTCTCGTAGGGGCGGGTCCTTGGACCCGCCCTTTTTCTTTCATCTACAATCCACGTCCATGATGATTCGATCGCTGTCGTTGATCGCCGGGTGCTTCCTGTTCGTCGCGATCGTTGCCGCTCAATCGCGGCAATCGCCGGTTGATCCGTGCATGGGCGCCCGCGATCTGCATCTGACCAACGGCAAGATCGCGACGATGGATCGCGGCAGCACCACGGTGACCGAGGTCACGATTCAGAATGGCCGCTTCACCGCGGTCGGCCCACGCGGCGGTCAGCGACTCAGCCCGTGCACCCGCGAGATCAACCTTCGCGGCCGCACGGCCGTGCCCGGCCTCATCGACAACCACAATCACATCGTCCTGCTCGGCATCAGACCCGGCTATCACACGCCGCTCGAAGGCACCGCATCGATCGCCGAGGTGCAGGCCGTGATCAAGGCCCGCGCGAAGGGCGTGCCGGCCGGCAGCTTCATCACGTCGATGGGCGGCTGGAATCCGGCGCAGTTCGCGGAGAAGCGTCTGCCCACGCTGGCCGAGCTCGACGCGGCCGATTCCGATCACCCGGTGTTCATGTTCCTCGCCTTCACTGGGCCGGCGGCGACCAACACCAAGGGCAAAGCGTTCTTCACGAGCAAGGGAGTGACCGTCAGCGATACCGGCCAGATCGGCGCCAATGCTCCATCGATCGCGGCGCTCAACGCGCTGCGCGCGGTGCAGACGTTCGACGACAAGAAGCGCGGCACGCAGGATGCGATGGCGTATTCGGCGAGCGTCGGCGTGACGACCAGCGCCGACATGGGGGCATTCAATCTCCCCGGTACGCCCGATCTACAGGGGTCGTTTGAGGCCGACACGCTTGCCAGCGCGAATCAGTTCACGATGTACGACCCCGTCGTCACGCTCCATCGCGAAGGCAAGATGACCACCCGATTGCGCGTCTTCTTCCTGACGATGGACACGCGGCCGGACGTGCCGATCCTCTCCGAGCGGCTGCGCAACGACTTCAACGGATTCGGCGACGACATGCTGCGGATCTCCGGCATCGGCGAGTTCGCCTCGAGCTGGCCGTTGTTTGGACAGCCGACGCCGACCAACTATCAGGCCGCGCTCGCGCGCATCGCGAAAGAAGGCTGGGCCTTCCAGCAGCACAGCCTGTCGCCGGCGGAAAACGAGCTGACCGTCAGCACCTTCGAAGCGGTGAACAAGACGACGCCGATCGCGAATCTGCGATGGTCGCTCGCGCACGTGGGCACCGTCGACGACAAGACCATCGCCCGACTCAAAGCGATGGGCGCGGCGATCGCGGTTCATCCGTTCCAATTCCTCGCCGGCGGACGCGGCGGGCCGCCGCTGCGCACGCTGGTCGACAGCGGCATCAAGCTCGGAGCAGGATCGGACTCGGCGCAGATCTCGACCCTCGATCCGTGGCTGGTGATCTCGTACATGGTCACGGGCAAGGCACTCGATGGTTCGCTGATCAACGCCAAACAGCAGCTCACGCGGATGGAAGCGCTGCGTCTCTACACGGCAGAGAACGGTTGGTTCCTGAAGGAAGAAGCGACACTGGGCACGATCGAGCCTGGCAGGCTGGGCGATCTCGTGGTGCTCAGCGACGACTACTTCGATCCGAAGCGGGTGCCCGATGATGCGATTCGGAAACTGAAGTCGGTGCTGACGGTCGTCGACGGCAAAGTCGTGCACAACGCGATGCCATGAGCCTGGCCCCGGGCACGAGGCTCGGCCCCTACGAAGTGATCGCCCAGATCGGCGTGGGCGGCATGGGTGAGGTGTACCGAGCTTCCGACCACGACCTGAAGCGCGCGGTCGCGCTCAAGGTGCTGCCAGATGCGGTGGCATCGAGCGCCGCCCGGCTGGCGCGGTTTCAACGCGAAGCCGAAGTGCTCGCCTCCTTGAATCATCCGAATATCGCCCAGGTCTACGGCATCGAGCGATCGACCGGTGTGTACTCGCTCGTGATGGAGTTGATCGACGGCGAATCCCTCGACGAACGGATCGCGCGTGGACCGGTCGCCCTCGATGAATCGCTGTCGATCGCCGGGCAGATTGCCGATGCGCTCGCGGCCGCCCACGCCCAAAGCGTGATTCATCGCGACCTGAAGCCGTCCAACGTCATGGTGCGTCCTGACGGCACGGTGAAGGTGCTGGACTTCGGGCTCGCGAAGGTGCTCGACGATGGTCCAGGATCTCCACCCTCGCCGCAGGATCCCACAATCACGACTCCCGCCATCACACAGGCCGGCGTCATCCTCGGCACCGCAGCGTACATGAGTCCCGAGCAGGCGAAGGGCAAGACCGTCGACAAACGAGCGGACGTCTGGGCCTTCGGCTGCGTGCTCTACGAGATGCTGGCCGGCACGCGCGCGTTCCCCGCCAACGGCGCCGCCGAGACGCTGGCGCTCGTGCTCGAGCGTGAACCCGATTGGGCTCGTCTGCCAACCGGCACGCCGGCCGCCATGCGGGTGTTGCTGAAACGTTGTCTCGAAAAGGATCGACAGAAGCGCATCCCCGACATCACCGCGGCGCGAGTCCTGATTGAGGAATTGCCAGCCCTGACCATAGCAACCGGCGGGACGACCGACGCATCGGTCCGCGAGCAGATCGCGTCCGCGGTGGCGATCGCTCACCGCGACGCAATCCGCCGATCGAGGCGATTTGCGGCGTTAGCGTGGGCGGGCGCAATCCTGCTGGCGATCGCGGCGAGCGCCACCATGTGGTTCGTGCGGCAGCCTGTGTCGCCACGTGTCGTTCGGACGATGATCACGCCCTCGGGTCCGGCCGTACTCAGCCTCGGGGGTTTCGATCGCGATGCGGCGATCACGCCGGACGGTACGGGGATCGTCTACCGCGGCGCCGATCAACTGCTGCTCCGCCCGCTCGACTCGCTCGAATCCACGGTGCTCGTCAGCGGCGGCAGCCCGCAAGGCATCTTCTTCTCGCCCGACGGCCAGTGGGTCGGCTTCTTCGACGGCAGCAGCACACTCAAGAAAGTGGCGATGGCTGGTGGTCCAACAGTTTCGTTGACAACCACAACCGCCGAATACCCCCGAGGCGCAACGTGGGGAGACGACGGCACGATCGTGTTCGCGACGCAGGCGACCAATGGGCTGCTTCGTGTGCCGGCATCCGGCGGCGAGCCCACGCGAATCGCGACGCCAGATCGCAGCAAAGGCGAGACCGAATACAGCTGGCCTGAATTCCTGCCCGGCCGTAACGCCCTCCTGTTCACGATCAACACATCGGAAGGGCCCACGATCGCCGCCATCGATCTCGGTGCTGGAGCACGCAAGACGCTCGTCCGCGGTGGCAGTGGTGCTCGCTACGTGGCCAGCGGACATCTGGTGTACGGATCCGGTGCCAACGTGCTTGCCGTGAGATTCGATTTGCAACGGCTCGAGGTCATCGGTGCGCCAACGACGGTCATCCGCGACGTCGCCATGACCGCCGGCAACGGAAACAACGTCGCCGTGTCGCGTGACGGCACGCTTACCTATCTGCCTGGCGGCGGAGGTCTCTCTGATATGCGATCGCTGGTGTGGATCGATCGCACGGGACATGAGGAAGCGGTGCCCGCGCCACCTCGCAATTATCAAATCGCTCGCTTGTCGCCGGATGGCACGCGCGTCGCGCTGGACATCAGAGGCCAGGACAACGACATGTGGACGTGGGCGTTTGGGCCGCAAACGCTCACGCGGTTGACGTCGGCACCGGGCAACGACATGTTTCCCGTCTGGACACGCGACGGACAGCGGGTGATCTTCCTGGCCGCTCCCGACAAGTCGGGGCGACGCGATCTGGCCTGGCGAGCGGCCGATGGCTCGACGCCGTCGGAGCGCCTTTTTCAAGGCGCCGCGTCCGAATCGGTGTATCGCCCCTACGGGTTGACGCCGGACGGATCGGCCTTGATCGTGGGACGCAGCAACGACATCTACACGCTTCGCTTCGGCGACCCCACGCCGACGGATGCGTTGAAGCCGCTGCTGCATACGACGTTTGCTGAGCAGAACGCCGAGGTATCACCAGATGGGAAATGGATCGCCTATCAATCGAACGAGTCTGGCGACAATGAAATCTATGTGAGACCGTTTCCTCAGGTTGATAGCGGTCGAGCGCAGGTCTCGACCAACGGAGGGCGAACGCCGGTCTGGTCGCGGAGCGGGAACGAACTGTTCTATCGCGCATCCACCGGCGCGGTGATGGCTGTTCGAGTGGACCCCGGATCGACGTGGCACAATAGCGCCGCCGTACAAGTCGTCCCTCCCGGGTTCTTCGATTCGGGCGAGGTGATGCGGACCTTCGACGTCTCCGCGGACGGCAGCCGATTCCTGATGATCAAGCAGAACAGCATCTCGGCCGGCATCCCGCGAAGCATCGTGCTGGTGCAGCACTGGTTCGAGGAACTGAAACGCGTGGCACCAGTGCCGTGATCCCGAGGTGTCGTGCCCAGGGCTCGATGATGTAACAAACTTCGTTCTGAAGGGACTATCTCAGAGTGCAGATTGTAGAGGGCAGAATGATTGATCGAGTGACGAAGTCCGAGTGCTGAATAGTGCTCGATTGACAATATTCAGCATTCCGCATTCAGTATTCCGACAATGAATCTGCACTCTGCAATCAGCCTTTGGCATTTCAGCTCACAGGAGGCGTCATGAGAAAAGCGCTCGCCCTCATCGTCCTCGTGCTTGGCTTTACCACGGTGTGGCAGGAAACCAGCGATCGCGATGTCGCCGTCGCGCAGGGTCGCAAGCCCATGATCATCACGCGCATCTACACTGGCCCGGATGGCCTCGCTCACGCTGAGGACATCGAGCTGAAGCTGAATGCGCGCGGCGCATCCGAGATGTTCAAGGCCACCGGGGCGGAGTTCAGTGTGCGCGCGCCAACAGCCGGAGCGAAGGCAGGCAATACGTCTGCCTCGAGCCCTACCGACCCTGGGTGGCACACCGGGCCCGCGCGTCAGTTCGTCATCACGCTGTCAGGAAGCTCAGAGGTCGAAGTGGCTGGCGGTGTCCACGTGGTCGCCGGCCCAGGCCACATCAACCTGATCGAGGACACGACCGGCAAAGGTCACATCACGCGGAATTTCGGCCCGGACGATCGCATTGCGCTCACCATCCCGCTCGCGGACGGCGTCGTGATCGAGGGGACGAGAAAGCCGCGAACCAAATAGATGCCGTCACTCCAAGCGAGGATAGAAGTCATGAAGCGGATGCTGCAATGCGCTGTCGTCCTGATCGCGGTGTGGGTTGCAGCTGTACATGCGCAGGCCCCCATCATTGGTAATTGGCAGGGCACGTTGGATGTCGGCCAGCAACTCCGCATCGTGGTCGTGGTCGCGAGCGCCGACGGTGGGGGTCTTCGAGCAACGTTTTACAGCATCGATCAGAGTGCGCAAGGTATGCCGGCCAGCGCGGTCACGCTGCAGGGCAATACGCTGAGACTATCGCTCCCGGCCGTCAACGGTGGCATCGAGGGAACACTGAACGCGGACCGTACGTCGATCAGCGGCACGTTCACGCAGTCGGGAAAATCGCTGCCGTTGACGCTGTCGCGCGCCAATCCGGAAACGGCGTGGGCCCTCCCCCAGCCTCCCAAGCCGATGACCGACGCGGAAGCGGTCTTCGATGTCGCAACGATCAAGCCCAGCATCCCCGACAGACCGGGCAAGCTGTTCACCGTCAAGGGACGCCAGGTCCTCACCATCAACACCTCGGTGAACGACCTGATGACGATGGCGTACGAAGTCCACGCACGGCAGATCATCGGCGGGCCGTCGTGGCTCGAGTCGGATAAGTACGACATCACCGGGCAGCCGGTTGGCCAGGGCCTGCCTTCGCTGCCGCAAATGCGCGCCATGATCCGTCAGCTGATGACCGATCGCTTCAAGCTCACGTTCCACCGCGAGAAGAGAGAGCTGTCCGCCTACGCGATCACGGTAGCCCCGGGCGGCCCGAAGATGACGAAGAACGACGCCAATCCGAACGGTCTGCCGAATCTGCTGTTCAGAGGACTCGGCAATCTGCCGGGTTCGAACGCCACCGTCGCCGATCTGGCCAGCGTGATGCAGACCGCGGTCCTCGATCGCCCCGTGATCGACAAGACCGGGCTGCCGGGTCGCTACGATTTCACGCTGCTGTGGACGCCTGACGAGACGCAGTTCACCCAGATGGGGGTCAGGGTTCCGCCGCCGTCCGCTGACGCGACTGCGCCGGGGCTTTTCACCGCGTTCCAGGAGCAGTTGGGATTGAAGCTGGAGTCGACGAAGGCCCCGGTCGACGTCATCGTGATCGACCGCATCGACCGGCCCTCCGAAAACTAGAATCCCTCATTCGAACTCTTCGGCCATTTCGGCCCTCTGAGCGTACCGGGGACAGACCGGGGACGGACCGGGGTCTGTCCCCGGTCTGTCCCCGGTCTGTCCCCATTTTGTGGCAACGCCCCTAGACGAAGCGCGCTGGGTCATCGGCGCTCAATGCGGCGAACGTGATGCGCTCGAGCAGCTGCTGCGCAGCATCCAGCCGCCGCTGCATCGGTACGTGCGCCGTCTCATCGGCGATAGCCACGCGGACGATGTGGTGCAGGAAGTGCTGATCGCGATCGCACGCAAGGTGACATGGCTCTCCGAACCGCGGTTCTTTCGCGCCTGGGCATTTCGGATTGCGAGCCGCGCCGCCTTCGATCACCTGCGTCGCGAGCGGCGACGAGGCTGGCACGACAGTGATGACGTGTTGCTCGATGCGCTACCCGCATCGGATCCGCCGCCGTCTCAGGAATTGCTGCGCGAGCTGCTGGACGGCGACCTGCTCTCGCCGGCGAGCCGCGCCGTGATCGTGCTGCATTTTCAGGAAGGACTGACGCTGCCCGAAGTGGCGGCCGTCCTCGAGATCCCGCTGGGTACGGCGAAATCGCGTCTCGCCTACGGCTTGACGGTGCTGCGCCGGCACATTGGCATCAAGAAGGAGTCGTCGAATGAGTGATCATGCCGAAGACATGTTGCGCAAGTCGTTGGATGCGGTCGATCGCGGACGGCGCTGGGCGATGATCGGCGTTGTGGCGTTGTTCGTCATCACCGCGATTGCGGTGGCGTCGCTCTTCGCCATCGCTGCGGCCCGGAACGCGTCGGTCTCGGATCCCCGGATGCTGAAAGCGATGTGGGTCGCGACGTCGACCGAAGTCCTGTTCACCGGATGCTGCACGGTGGTGGTGATGTTTCACGTCTCGCGAATGGTGAAGACGCTCCTCCGCGCGATGGAGCTGCGGGAACGCTGAGCGGGCTCGTGATCTAGAATTTTCTGAACGCCCCTTATGAACACTCTGATCATCGGCGGCGGCATCTGCGGGCTCGGCACGGCGCTGCTGCTCGCGCGCGACGGCCATGACGTCACCGTGCTCGAGCGCGACGCCGATCCGATCCCAGCGTCAGCCGACGCGGCCTGGGAGCGTTGGGAACGCCGGGGCGTCGCGCAGTTCCGCCAGCCGCACAACTTCATGCCTGGCCTGCGTCTGCTGCTCGAGGCGGAGATGCCCGAGGTCCAGGACGCGCTCGGGCGTGCGGGTGCGTGTCGCATGGACCTGGTGAATCCGCTGCCGCCGATCTTCGCCGATCGCACACCGCGGCCGATCGACGACAAGCTGTGGACGTTGACGGCGAGGCGTCCCGTCGGTGAATGGGTGTTCGCGCAGGCGGCGCAACAGGCGCGCGGCGTGACGATTCGGCGCGGCGTCGGGGTGGATCGGTTGCTGACGGGCGCTCCCGCCGTCGACGGCATGCCTCACGTCGCCGGGGTTCGCACGACGAGTGGCGACGAGCTTCGCAGCGACCTCGTCGTCGACGCAAGCGGACGACAGTCGCGGGGCCCGCACTGGCTCGCCGGGATCGGCGCGCGTCCGCCGCACGAGGAGCAGGAGGACTGCGGCTTTACCTACTACACGCGGTTCTTTCGCGGAGTCCAGCCACAACGGATGGCCGGCGTACTCACGCCGCTCGGTTCGATGTCGCTCCTCACCCTGCCGAGCGATAACGACACCTGGTCGGTCACTATCTTCGTGGCCACCGGCGACCAGCCGCTGAAGAATCTGCGTCACGAGCCGGCATGGACCAACGCGATTCGCGCCTGTCGGCTCCACGCGCACTGGCTCGACGGACAGCCGATCACTCCCGTGCTTGCGATGAGCGGCATCGCCGATCGGTACCGCCGCTTCGTCGTCGACGGCACGCCGGTCGCCACCGGCTTTGTCGCCGTCGCCGATGCCTGGGCGTGCACGAATCCATCGGCGGGCCGCGGCTTGACGGTGGGATTTCTTCAGGCGGTCAGGCTGCGTGACGCCGTGCGCGCACATGGCGACGATCCACGCACGCTCGTCGAGGACTTCGATCGGCGAACCGAAGCGGACATCGCCCCGTGGTATCACGCACAGATTGCGGTCGACCGCATGCGGTTCGGCGAGATGGTGGCGATCCGCGAAGGACGCGATCCGACGCCACCCAGCAACGAGCTTGCGCGCGGCATCGCTGGTCTCATGTCCTCGATCGCTGCGAGTCCGGATCTTCTCCGCGACGCGCTCGAGTACGTGGGGACGCTGACGCCAGTGCAGGAGATACTCGCGCGACCCGAGGTTGGTCAGCGGATCGCCGCCGCGCGAAAGGCCATGAAAGGCCTGCCGCGCCCGCCGATGCCGGGACCGAACCGCGATCAGTTGCTGCAACTCGTCGGTTGATCTCGCGCTAAGCGATCAGCCGGCGCTTCCCATCTGCGCCATGGCCTTCTTCATCTCCCGTTCGCTGACGTCCTTGACATGGGTCATGACGGACCACTGGTTGCCAAACGGATCCTCGAATCGCGCATTGCGATCGCCGTAGAACTGGTCGGTGGGCTCTTGCAGCGAGCGCGCGCCCGCGCTCAACGCCTCGCCGTAGGTCGCATCGCAGTTCTTGACATAGATCGCCAGCGAAGCCGTCTTCGGCGGGGCCTGCGGCGGCATCGAGCTCCCCATCATCAGGACCGCGGCGCCGAACCCGAGCTCGCAGTGCGCGACGGTCCCGTTCGGCATGTCGAGGCGGAGTCGTTGTTTCGCGCCGAGCACCGTCTTGTACCACTCGATCGCCCGCGCACAGTCGTCGAGCACCATGACTGGAGACAACACTGGGTACCCCTTTGACAGCCAGGAAACCTTTCGAGGTTTTCTCGCCACAGGTGTGGCCTTCCGCTTCCTCGACGTCCCCTTCGACTTTCTCTTGGCCTTGGCCATGATGTCCTCCGAGCGGGAATACTACCTTGACCTGGCCGTTCAGCGAGACATGCCAGGCAGGTAGCGCTTGTGAGCGAGGCGCAACGCAGTGAGATCACCCGGCTCGATGTGCAGCTCGTTGGCGATGCGATGGATCTCGCTCTCTTCGGCCATCGAGATCGCTGCGTCGGTCGCCGACACGGCAAACAGGCAGCGCATCAGCGCCAGCTTCTGGTTGTAACTGGCCAGGTCCGAGAACTGCCTGGCGACGAGAAAGTTCGCCGATCCGCCAAACAACAGATTGCTCGTCTTCGCCAGCTGGACGACGACCATTGCCTGGTCCTGCGTGAGTTGTCCCTGTTCACGCACCAGCTCCTCCATCGCGCGCGTCTCTTCAGCCGTCACCTGGAGATCGGCGTGCGCCACGCGTCCAAGCAGATAGGCAAATGCGGCGAGGAAGCGCGCACGCTCCGGCTCGAGATGATCCAACGCCTCGAGCGTGTCACGGAGGGGCGAAAACTCCGGCTCTTCCGGCCGATCGATGCCCAACCACGCGCGGATCGACTTCAATGGCATGGCTCCAAGACTATCGCAATCGAATTCAGCTGAGGATCGGGCGCGATGTCGGCGATCTAGAATTCCAGTCGCGATGGTGCAGCCCGAAGAGCTGAAGACTGACACGCCGCTCCTGTGGTCGCCGGGAACAGGCACCGACGTCTGGCGCCTGTTCTGCGCCTGCGTGTCCGGCGATCTCGCCACGGTCACGCAACTGATCGACACGAACCCGTCGCTGGTGCGGGCGCACTACGAATACCGCACGCCGCTCTACTTCGCGGTGCGCGAGAACCAGATCGCCGTCGTGCGGTTTCTTCTCGAGCGCGGTGCAGAACCGTTCTGGAACGGCGACGACCTCGTCGACATGGCGAGGCTCCGCGGCCATCGAGAGATGGAAGCGCTCATCGAGAGCCGGCGCCCGACACACCGTCGTCAGCGCCATTCGGGATCGGCGCTGGTTCAGGCGGTCATCCGGGGAGACCTGGACGCCGTGCGATCGCTCCTCGAGCGCGGGGCCGACCCGAACGAGCCCGAGGAGTGCAATGCGCCGCACGGCCGTGCGTTGTACTCCGCTGTTTACGAGCGGCACTACGAGATCGCCAAGCTGCTGCTCGAACACGGCGCCAATCCCAATCAGGAGGTCGAGAGCTCGGCCGACGCGCCGAGCATCGCGATCATGAACTCTGATACGAAGATGATCGAGCTGCTCGCATCGCACGGCGCGATCTGGACGATCCCGGTGCAACTCGCGGACGCCTGACATGGGCTGGCGATCGAGACTGACGTACCGGCAGGTCGCAGCGACCGGCATCACACGCTCGCTGACGGTGCTGGCGGCGTACGGCGATGTCGACGCCGCGACAGCACTCCTCGACTCCGATCCGTCTCGAGCCGATGATCCCGAGGCGCTCCGCGAAGCGGCGGTCCGCGGACACGACGCGATCGTGCGCCTCATGCTGCACCATCGCCCGCAGGTGATCGATCGCGTTGCTGTCGCGGCGAAAACGAGAGCGCTCACGGAGCTGCTCTTTCACAGCGGCATGAATCCGAATCTTGCCGGCTGGCTCGGGGTCACACCGCTGCATCGCTTCGCGCGGCAAGGCGACATCGACCACGCCGCGATCTTTCTCGGCCACGGCGCCAACCTGCACGCGCGCGATGAGGAGTTCTGCACCACGCCGCTCGGCTATGCCGCCCTCAACGGGAAGTTGCAGATGGTGGAATTCCTGCTGCAGCGCGGCGCGAAGCCCGCACTGCCCGACGACCTGGCGTGGGCCACGCCGCTCGCGCTGGCGCAGCATCGCCGGCACGACGAGATCGTCTGCCTGCTCTCGGCTTACGCCTAGCGCTGGCTGAGGACACGGAGTTTTCACACAGGGATCACAGGGAGCACAGAGGAGCGTCGCGGCTGGCCAGCGCTGCGCGCGGGATGGATCGAGAGGAGAGTACGAAAACGAGCGCCCTGAAGTGCGCTGGCGTTCGTTTTCGTACTCTCCTCTCGATCCATTCGCCGGCCGAAGGCCGGCGCCCAGCCGCGACGCTCTCTGTGTTCCCTGTGATCCCTGTGTGAAAACCCCTGTGACCCCGTCCGCGGCCACCTCTGTGATCTCAGAGCGCGAGGGTATCTGCCAACGTGCGCCCCTGGCCGTGCTCCCACGGCTGTGCGGCAATCAACTGCCCCGCCGCGACGCCGTCAACGGCCTTCGAGTAGTGGAACCCTTGCGCATACTCGCAGCCGAGCGCGATGAGCTGCGCCGCCTGCGCGGGCGTCTCCACACCTTCGGCCACGACGTCCATGCCCAGCGTGTGCGCGAGCGCGACGATGGCTCGAACCATCTCGGAGCCGTGGCGCTCGATGCCCATACGGCCCACGAAGGACCGATCGATCTTCACGGTATCGATCTGCAAGCCGTGCAGGTGACTCAACGACGAGTAGCCGGTACCGAAATCGTCGAGGCTCAACTCGATCCCCATCGCCTGTGCGCGATCGAGAATCGTACGCGCGGTGGCGAGGTCGTTGATGAACGCACTCTCGGTGATCTCGAGCTTCAAGTTCGATGGACTCAGGCCGGTGCGCTCGAGAATCGCCGACACATCGGAGACCAGCGCCGGGTCGGCGAACGACTTGCTCGACACGTTGACGCACACCACCGCCGGGGCGTGATCGCCGAACTGCCGCTGCCACCGCACCATCTGCTCGCACGATTTCGTGAGAATCACGCGCGTGATCTGGCCGATGAGGCCGCTGTCCTCCGCGAGCGGAATGAAGTCGCCGGGGTTGACGAGGCCTCTCACCGGATGCGGCCAGCGAACCAGGGCTTCGAACGCGCTGATGCGTCCGGTGCGCAGCGACACGATCGGCTGATAGTGCACGTGGAAGGCGCGGCTCTCGATGGCCTGGCGCAGGTCGGTTTCCACCTGGAGACGCGACGCCGCCCGCTGCCGCATGTCGGGGTCGAATACCTCGCAGCGACTCGTCCCGTCGGCTCGCGCCCGATTGAGCGCGATGGTCGCGTCGCGCAGCACGTCGTCCGGCTGCGAGTATCCCGTCGTGCTGATCGCAATACCGACCGCAGCCGAAATGAACACCTGCCGCCCATCGATCTCGAACGGCTCCTGCAGCGCCCCGCGCAGCCGATCGCCGACGCGAAGCGCATCGCTCACGTCGTTGATGTCGTCGAGCAGCACGTTGAATTCGGCGCCGCCAAGTCTCGCCAGCGTCACGGTGGGCTCACCGCGTGAGATCCAGTCGGCGCGACGCAGGCTCGCGTGCAGCCGCCGCGCAACGGCGGCCAACAGCCGATCGGCCGTGATTGGTCCGAGGCTGTCGTTGACGAGATTGAACCGGTTGAAGCCGAGCGTCAGCAGCGCGAACATCGACTGCGGCCGCCTCGACTGGCGCGTGATGGCTCGCTCGAGGAGATCGACGAAGAGCAGTCGATTCGGCAGCCCGGTGAGCGCGTCCGAGAGCTTGGTTTCCGTGACATCGGTGAGCGAGCCCGCCAGGCGCGTGGCGCGACCGTTCGAGTCTCTGACCGCCGCACCGCGACACCGCACCCAGCGGAACACGCCTGTGCGGTGCAGCATCCGGTGCTCGCTCTCGAAGTGATCGTTGGCATCGACCAGGTGTGCGCTCAACGCGCCTTTGACAGCGGCGAGATCGTCCGGGTGGACGCGGTCGAACCACTCGTCAGGACTGTTGCCAATGGCGCCCTCGTCTTCACCGAGCATCGCCTTCCAGCGCGGCGACCAGTAGACCTGATTGGTCGTGAGATTCCAGTCCCACAATCCGTCGTTGGCGCCACGCATTGCGAGCACGTACCGTTCCTCGCTCTCGTGCAGATCGGCGACGGCCCACTTGTGGGCGAGATGCGTGCGAATACGCGCCAGCGCCACCGGAAAATCGATCGGCTTGGTCACGTAATCGTTCGCGCCACGCGTCAACGCCTCGACGATGTCGGTGCCCTGACTGCGCGCCGTCACCATGATCACAGGGAGCTGCGCAGGCGAATGACCCGCGCGAATCGTGGTCAGCACCTCGAGGCCGCTCATGCCCGGCATCTCGACATCGAGCAGCACGAGGTCGTATCGATCGCGTGCGATCGACGCCAGCGCGTCGGGGCCGCTCTCGGCAACCGCAACCACGAAGCCTTTCTGCTGGAGGCGCCGCGACAAGACGTCGCGGTTGTCGTCGTTGTCGTCGACGACGAGAATAGTGCCCGGTCTGGCCGCCGGTTCGCTCACGAGGTCACGGCCTTTGGCAGCAGCCGCTCGATCTTCTCGAGCAGCGCATGAAAGCGCACAGGCTTGGTGTCGAAGTCGTCACCGCCGGCGGCGAGAGCCAGTTCCCGATCGTTGGTCATCGCGTGGGCGCTGAGGACGATGATCGGGATGTGCCGCGTCGTGGGATCGGCCTTCAGCTGACGCGTGGCCTCCCATCCGTCGATCACCGGCAGTCCCAAATCCATGAGGATGAGATCGGGCTGCGACGAGCGGCCAACCGCGACCGCCTGCGCACCATCGGTGGCCGCCACCATCTGAAAGCCGCGACGCTCGAGACGCCTCGACAAGGCATCTCGGCTGGCGTCGTTGTCCTCGACGAGAAGAATCGTGGGCATGGCGTTGGCTACGCGGCGCCGGCGGTCATCGCCTCGGACGCGGCGTCTGTCGTCGACGCCGTATCGGTAATGATGCGCGGGAGTCGCACGAGGAACCGCGAGCCCTGACCGAGTCGGCTCTCGACTTCCACGGTGCCGCGCATCAGATCGCAGAAGCGCGCCACGATCGCGAGCCCGAGCCCAGTGCCGCCGTACTTGCGCGTCGTTGTCACGTCGGCCTGCGTGAAGGGGTCGAACACCTTGCGGACCTGGTCGGCGGTCATGCCAACGCCGGTGTCGGTGACCGCGAACTCCACGCCCTCGATGCCGTTGAACACACAGGGGCGCACATCGACGGTGATGGTGCCGTCCTTGGTGAACTTGCTGGCGTTGCTCAACAGGTTCAGCAAGACCTGCCGCGTCTTGGTGACGTCGCCGTACATCGGCGGCAGCGAGTCGCCGCCGCGCACCGTCAACGTGTTGCGGTTCTTCTCGACCAGCGGCCGCACGGTGTCGACCAGCTCGCGCAGCATCGCGTCGACGGTGAAGGTCTCGAGCGACAGCATCATCTTGCCGGCTTCGATCTTCGACAGATCGAGAATGCCGTTGATCAGCTCGAGCAGATGTTTGCCGGCGGATTGAATGCGCTGCAGATCACCGATCGAGCTCGAGGTTCCCTCGTCCTCCGCCACTTCCTGCAGGAGCTCGCTGTAGAGGATGATCGCGTTGAGCGGAGTGCGCAGCTCGTGGCTCATGCTGGCCAGGAATTCGCTCTTCGCCCGCGTGGCTTTCTCGGCACGCTGCTGCGTGACCCGCAGCTCGTTGACGAGCGCAATCAGTCGCTCCGCATCCTGCCGCTGCGTCTCGTGGGCGGCTTCCAGGTCGGTGGTGTAGGTTGCCAGTTCGCGCTCGATACGTTTGCGCTCGGTGATGTCGCGCATATAGGCGGCAAACATCCTGTCGCCGTCGGTGGAGATCGGGGCGATCGCGACTTCGATGGGGAACACCTCGCCGCTCTTGCGCATCGCCGTGAGCTCCAGGCGCTGATTCAGGAATGCGGTGTCGCCGCCGGACAGATTCGCCGCGAACGCCTCGCGCATCGGCTGACGGCGCTCCGCCGGAAAGATCGAATCCACGAGATCGGACCCGACCGCTTCGCCGCCGGTATAGCCGAAGGTACGCTCCGCTGCCGGGTTGAACTGCGCGATGTGGCCCGCATCGTCGATGAGGATGACGCAGTCGAGGGCCACATCCAGAATCGCGTCGTTGCGCGCGCGAGCGATCCGCGCGTCGGTCTCCGCTTCCTGACGGGTGCGGACCTCGCGCTCGAGCGCGGCCGTGCGCTCGGCCGTGTGCTTCATCTCGGTGATGCTGCGGCGGCAGGCGACGAGCAGGAACACGTCTTCGAAGAGCACCCACGCCGCGTGTTCGAGCCATCGCCACTGGCTCGCCACCACGACGCCGTAGACCGACTGCGGCCAGAACACGCCACGCACCATGTGATCGGCGGCGACCACGACGGTGGCGGGAATGAGCACGCGCCAGTCGCGATAGAAGGCGAGAAAGGCGAGCGAGCCGAACACGTGGAAATGCGTTTCGATGCGGCCGCCGGTCAGATGGATCAGCAGCGCGCCCATCAGCATCTGGGCGACGGCAATCACGTAGCGCGTCGACGGCACTCCGGCCCTGAACAACCCGAGCAAGGCGGGAAACAGGCTGATGAGACCGCCGACGATGATCGCCGCCCAGACGTGGATATGCGTGCGGCTCGACGTCCCTTCCCATGCCAGCGGCGACACCCACAGTGCGAACACGATGCCCATGAGCCACTGAAAGGCCATGAGGCCGGCAAAGAGGCGATCGGTGCGGCGGTGGATATCGAGCTGCGCTTCGGTGAAGAGCTGACAGGCTCGGCGCTCGTGCGCGGGGATGTGTTCGGAGGACATAGAGTGCTCGACTTTAGGATTCGGAGGAGCGCGAGAAGAGCGAGCAGCCGAATACAGATGTCGACCGCCGCCACGGCGTCGTGTGATCGAGAAGCGCGATCAACGAGGCGCGCCCGGCGTTGTCGCCGGCGTGCCCGCGCGAGCCGGTAATGCCGCCGCTGAAGAGCAGTTCACCATTGGCGTCGTAGAGCATCGTTTGACCAGAGGTGATGGCGCCAAAGCGCTCCGCCTCGACGCCATCGTCATCGCGGACGACCGTGACGTTGGGCAATGAGGCGGCGGTGCGCCACAGATCGCTCTGCTCCCATCCGGCGTTGAACTGCGATGGCTTCAGGAACAGCACGTATGTCTTGGGCTGCAGGTGCGCGCGCCCGAGCACTTCGCCGAGTTCGGCTAGGCTCGCGCGCGTGCACGTGCATTGGGGGTGAGCCAGCAAGATCAGCGTCGGCCGATCGGCGACGCGTGCAAGTCGAGATTCAGTGGGCCAATGAGCCTTCGCACGGGCGCTCTCCCCGGGCTTGTTCTCGTACACCAGGAGCACCCACAGACCCACGACGGCGCTCGCCAGCCACACGGCTCCGATTGCGCACAACCACACCGAGCGCATGGACCATCGACGATCGGCGCCAGGGACGCCAAGTACGCCAAGGACACTGTGCAAGGGTGGAACAGACGACGACATGCGCGACGGGTGAGAGCAAGACGACAGCCAACGCGTGCGGATTCGACACCCTGACCACCATTGATCGCGGCTGCACTGCTTAACAGCCGGATGCACGTCGACCGACTGTGCCGATTCGGCGCATCACCTTCGCACATCGAGACATGGCGCCAGGTTGGTGCCATAACGTGTCAACCGCACCGGCTATGGCCGCGAAAAACTGTCAGTTCTTCGTTCTCGGGCTCGATCGTGAATCACCAGGGACGAATGGCATTCCACCCCGCTAGTGGGCGCGGCCGGAAGCTCGAGTTTGGGCATTGGGCATTGATGAATCCCTACCGGGCGGCCGGTTGCCATAGAATGTCAGGCTTCCGCGGGGTGCAAGCTACGCGTGTCATGCAGTCGAGGAGGATTCGATGCGACCACGACTCATTGGGCTGCTCGCCATCGTCTGCACTGTGGGCCTAGGGGCCCTGGTCTACGGCCAAGAGAGCATGGCCGAACTCCGCGGGCGCGTCGTCGACGCCCAGAGCGCGGCGGTGCCCGGCGCCACCATCACCATCACCAATCAGAACACCGGCGTCATGCGGCAGACCGTCAGCAATGCCGACGGCTCGTACTTCATTACGGCGATCTCGCCAGGAAGCTACGCGCTCGACGCCGAACTCTCGGGCTTTTCGAAATTCAACCGGCGCGATGTCCGCCTCGACCTCGGCCGCACGACAACGGTTGACGTTCAGCTCACGGTCGGTCGCGTCACCGAGACGGTGACGATCACCGCGGACACGCCGCTCGTCGACGTCACTTCGAAAGAGATCGGCGGCAACATCACGAGTCGCGAAGCGACGAGCCTGCCGTCGGTCAACGGTAACTTCGTCGGGATAGTGGCGCTGCTGCCCGGCGTGATCTCGAACATCAGCACCGAGTCGTTCGGCTCGGACGCGGTGAGCGTCAACGGCCTCGATTCGCGCAACAACAACTTCATGCTCGACGGCGCCAACAACAACGACGATGTGATCGGACAGCGGGCGGGATCGCAAGCGCGCACACCACTCGAGGCGGTCGCCGAGGTCCAGGTCGTCACTAATCAGTACGACGCCGAGTTCGGCCGGACGACGGGCGCGATCGTCAACGCGATCAGCAAGTCAGGCACCAACGCGTTCCATGGCGTCGGCGCCGGGCTGTGGCAGGACGCGAGCATGACGAAGCAGGACTTCTTCGTGAAGCAGTCACAGTCCGATTCGGACCCCACCAACGACATCAAGAAGCCGCAGACGCAGCTCCAAACGTATCGCGCCAACCTGGGTGGCCCGGTGGTCCGCGACAAAGCCCACTTCTTCTTCAATGTCGAGCGCGTGATGGTCGATCGCGCCAACACGATCACCATCCCGTCGCATCCGGAGTTCAACGCCTCACCGGTGACGACGGATCGCGTGTGGAACACGCTGGCGCGCTTCGACCACCAGCTGAATCTGAACAACACGTGGGCGGTGCGTTGGCTCCGTGAGTCGTCGCCGCAGCTCAATCAGATCGTTCCGGCCGTGCTCGTGGCGCCTGTGGTGGGCACGTTCCCGGTGACCCAGAATGCGTCGCGCGAGGAAAACGATGTCGATCAGACGATCGTCGGCACCCTGAATTCAGTGCTCGCGAACAACCGCCTCAACACGTTCCGTCTGAACTTCACGCAGGAGGACGTCGCGTTCGCCAATCCCGGCTTCAACGGCAATGGCCAGGATCAGGCGGCGCTCAAGCCGACGCTCAACTTCCTGACCTACGTCGATCAGCAGAGCAACGTCGCGCAGGCGCGCGTCAACGATGCCTACCAGATCGACGACACGATGTCGTGGTACATCAGCGGACGCGGCGGCAGCCACGATCTGAAGTTCGGCGGCCAGTACGAGTTCGTCAGCGCGCAATCGACGGCGCAGGACAACCTGAACGGCACGTTCTATTTCAGAACCGATCTGCCGTTCAATGCCGCCGATCCGCGCACCTATCCGGAACGCCTGCAGATTCGCGTGCCGGGCGCGCTCAATCGCTATCAGAAGGCGCACTTCGCGGCCGGCTTCGCGCAGGACAAGTGGCGGCTCTCGAATCGCGCAACGCTCAGCCTCGGCCTGCGTTACGACCTCGAGGTGGAGCCGATTCAGGAGATCGACAACCCTGCGTTCTCCGACCCGTCGAAATACCCTGTGGACCGAAACAACCTCGCGCCGCGCGTCGGGATGACCTACGACCTCGGCCGCGACGGCAAGAGCATCGTGCGCGGCGGCTACGGGCGCTTCTTCGACAAGACGCACTTCGAGCTGATCTCCAACATCCTCACCCTGACGCCGTTCTCCGACTCGTTCGTCGTCCTGTTCCCGCAGAACAACTTCGACCCTGGTCCGTCCACGGGAACACTACCCAGCGATCCGATGCTCGCGGGCGGACCGACGGTGAACCGTGCCCTTCTCGCAGCACGCTATCCAGCCGGCAGCCAGGTGAAAAACACCGGCACGGTGTGGCTCGACAACCCGGACCGCGTGATCCCCTACACGGATCAGTTCACCATCGGCTACGAACGGCAGGTGGTCTCGACGATGTCGGTGAGCGCCGACTTCGTGCACGCGCGCGCCCGCGATCAACTGCTGCTGCAGGATCTCAACCCGGGGCTTCGCGCGACGACGTCGCGCACCGATACGCTCGTGCGCATCAACCCCGCATTCAACGCTGGCGTCCTGCAGCCGACCAACGAAGGCGCGATCGACTACGACGCGCTCGAGGCGGCCGTCGTGAAGCGGTTTGCCAGGGACTACTCGTTCCGCATCTCGTACACGCTCGGATACTCGCGCGGGAACTACAGCGGCGCCGGCGCGCCGCTGGACACGTTCCAGTTGCTCACCAACCTGAACCTCGATGCCGCCCAAGGGCCCACCAACGTCGACCGCCGGCACAACCTCGTCATCAGCGGCCAGGCCCTGGTACCAAAGTCGCGAGGGCTGCAGGTGTCATGGGTCGTGCGTGCATTGAGCGGGTCGAGCTTCGACCTGTTCGACTCCAACACCGATCCCGATCGCAACGGCCAGTTCCAGGAGTCGCTGGCCGCAGGCTCCTACACGAGCACGCGCCGCAATCCGTGGAATGTCGAATCCGATGGGCGGCGCAACGGAGCGGTGGGCCCTGGCTTCTTCCAGACTGACCTTCGACTCCTGTATCACGTGCCCTCCGGTAAGGGTCGCACACTCGATGTGTTCGGGGAGGTGTTCAACGTCACCAACCGCGCGAACTTCGGGAATCCAACGGGCGATCGACGCTCGACCGACTTCCTGAACCTCGTCGCCTTGCGGACAGGCGGCATCCCCGCGACGGCGCAGTTCGGCGTGCGGATGGCTTTCTAGAGAGGAATCAGGAAGCAGGAATCAGGAAGCAGGAATCAGGGATCAGGTATGGGCCAGGCTGAGAGTCATCAGCCAGAAGGCGTCAGCCGATTCCTGATCCTCGCTCATGCCTTGCGTCGCAGCACCGCGGCGGAGATCACGCTGACCAGAACACCGATCGGCGTCGGCTCGAGGAACGTGATCGCGGCGTTGGTCAACGGGTTGTCGTACATCCGCCTGAATGTTTCCATCTGACGCCGGGTCACTTCGATCTCCTGGGCCGACGCTCCCGACGCCTGTGCGCGCTCGATGGCATAGCGGGCGTAGCGCTCGGAGAAGCCGGGGGCCATCCTGAAATAGAGAAGCTCCCACGTCGCGACGTAACACACGGTTGACACCAGAGTAATCAGCAGGCCGACGGTCAACGCGCGACCGAACGTCAACGGTCCCTGGACGACGCGATCGCGGTAGGCACGAACGCCAAAGAACACCAGCAGAAACGCGGCCACCATGGTCGCGTAGCCGATGACCTCGGCGCGGCTGTAGCCGATCTGGTCGAGGAACGGGAGGGTCAGCAGCATCATGGCTGACAGCACCGCTCCCGCGATGAGCCCGAACGTCAAGACGATCTTCTTCATGGTGTTCGCTCCTGACCACGAAGCCTATGCAGCCGGCCGCGTGATGTCGTCATCCGTTCGGGTGATTCCGACGTCAGTGGACGCAAATCATTCGATCGAGCGACGCGTCGCTCCTCTCAGGGGATTAAACGGAGCTGCTTGGCGACGTGCACCGCCTGCGTGCGGCGCCTGACGTTCAGTTTGCTGAACACGCGGCTGGCGTGCGTCTTCACCGTGTTTTCGCTGACGAAGAGCGAGTCGGCAATCTCGCGTGTACTCTTGCCGGCCGCAATCTCGCGGAGGATGTCGAGCTCTCGACGTGTGAGGCCCAGTTCGAGCGCGCGGGTCTCATCGGGTACAAACGGCTGCCCCGCTGCCACCGGCACACGGCTGGCGACGGCCTCGTCCTTTGTTCTCGTCAGCGTCAATCCGAGCCAGATGCCGACGGCAGCGAACACGAAGGCGATCACGCCGCCGTAGATCTCGATTGAGTGTTCGACGACGACGAACCTGTACTCGGCGGCCTTGAGAGCCGCGATCAGCAGGCCCCCACAGAGGCCGTAGAGGAGTACGATGCGCTTCACGGAACAAGAATAAGGCATCGCGCATGACGTCGACACCACCTGACGGCTTCGCGGACCCATCGCCGACCTCCGCGGCCACTCACACCGACGTCAGGCCCGGGGCGCCTGCCGATTCTTCGCGCACGCCGCTGCTTCGCGACAACCAGCGCTTTGCCGATTACACCATCGTTCGTCTGATCGGCCGCGGCGGCATGGGCGAGGTCTACGAAGCCGACGACGAGAGTGGGCGGCGCGTGGCGTTGAAAGTCATGAACGTGGCGATGAGCTCGCCCGTGGCGCTGCTGCGGTTCCTTCGCGAGGGTCAGTTGGCGGCTTCGGTGGCACATCCCAACACGGTGTATGTCTTCGGCAGCGGAGAGGCCGACGGAATCCCGTTCCTCGTGAGTGAGCTGGTGAGCGGAGGTACGCTGGCCGATCGCCTCCATACGTCAGGCCCCTTGGCGATCTCCGATGCCGTGGACGCCATCCTCGATGTGATCGCGGGACTCGCCGCGGCGGCGGAGGTTGGCGTGTTGCATCGGGACGTGAAGCCATCCAACTGCTTCGTGCTGAGAGACGGCACCGTCAAGATCGGCGACTTCGGCGTGTCGATTCCGAGCGATGCGCAGGAGCTCACCGAGCTGACATCCACTGGCGTGGTGGTAGGAACGCCAGCATATTGCGCGCCCGAACAGCTCAGGGGTGAAGAGCTCGACATCCGCGCCGACATCTACTCGGTCGGCGCCACCCTGTACTGCCTGCTCACTGGACATCCACCCTTTCGAGGCGATAGCGCCATCCAGGTGATCGAGCACGTACTCACGTCGACGCCGCGCCCTCTGCGCAAAGAGCGACGGGAGATTCCGCGGCGCCTCGACGAGATCGTGAGCTGGTGCCTCGACAAACGCCGCGAGCGGCGGCCTGAGTCGTGCGAGGGTTTGTCGGCCGCCCTCATGCCATTCTCGAGTGCGTCTCCACTACCCGCTCCCCTGGCAGCGAGAGCGGTGGCCGCACTCCTCGACGGCTTATCACTGGTCGCGATTTGGCTGTTCACGAATCTGATCGACGCGGCGTTACCGCGGTCGCTCGCTCTCAGTACGCCGGCGGCGCTGGTCGTGAGAAGCGTCGAGACGGTGCTGTACTTCGCACTTCCAGAATTCTGGTGGGGCGCATCGTTCGGCAAGTTTCTGTGCGGCCTGCGTGTCGCCGCCGCTGATGGGTCGCCTGTCCGCTTGAGCGTGGCATTGTGGCGTGCGAGTGTCGCCGTGTTGCTCGTCCAGGTCCCGATGATGACACTCATGGTGAGGGACCCGCAGACGGTCGCACGTCTCATTCCGCTCGTCGGCGCGATCGGAGTGTTTGCGATGTTCGTCACGGCGCGGGCGTCGAACGGATACAGCGGTGTGCACGAGTTGCTGTCCGGGTCGCGCACGTGGGAACGGGGGCCGCGATTGGCCGCGCATCCGCGCGCGTCCTCCGAACACGCGCCAACAGAAACGACGGCGGACATCGTCGGCCCCTACCGGATCGTCCGCCGATATTCCGCGGATCTGGCGCTGGCGCGCGATCCGCGGCTGAAGCGTCTGGTCTGGGTGCGGTTTGCGTCTCCGCACGAACCCCCACTGTCTCGAGCGCGGATCGCCCTCGATCGGCCGGGCCGGTTTCGATGGCTTGGCGGCAAGCACACGTCCATCGAGCGCTGGGATGCATTCGGATACGTCGAGGGCAGTCCGTTTTCGAGCGTTGCCACCGCGGCGCTTGCCTTTCACATGCTCGCTCGATGGCTGTTCACGATCACACGCGAGTGTCAGGAGGCGCACACCGACTCCACGCTCAACAGCCTCTCACTCGATCGGTTGTGGGTGACGAGAAGCGGCGAGCTGATGCTCGCCGACTGGACGCTTCCGGCCGCACAGCCCGACCCTCGCGCCGACTCGGCGACGGACATGGACGGCTGTCAGGCCTTCTTGAGGAGAGTCGCCGAAGGCGTGATTCGTCTTCGCGAGCGCCGCACTCCGCTTCCGATCTACGGCCGACGACTGCTCGGCGCGATCGACGAACGACGGTTCACTCACTTCGATGATCTCGTCGCGGCGTGCGCGGACGCTGCCTCGCGTGACGATTCGCTATCGGCACGACGTCGGGTGCCGCCGATTCTGGCTGCCTCGATCTTCGCGATGGTGCCAGTGATCGCTACCGTCTCCATGTTGCCTCGACTCTCTGCTCTCTCAGTGACCACGCAGTTGAGCGGGCAACTCTTCGAATGCCTCCGCGTCCTCGAGAGCACCGAGCCAGGCACCGGCCAGCCTTCCACGACGCCTGCCCGAGATGCAGCGGAGCGCTGCGTCTCGGCGACCAGCCGCGAAGTGAGCTCCGTCTTCCTCCGCTCGATTGGGCAGCGACCGCGCGCTGGTGAGCTCATTGATGCCGCCCGCGCGAAATATCCCGACGAAACGCTGGCCGACCTCGATGCCGCTCAGGCGCTGGCACCATCGGACTTCGGGATCTGGCACTTTAGACGCGAGGCCGCCACCGCCGACGCGTTCCGTTTGCAGATGTCGGTCATGGTCAGCGGCGTCAAAGGCGGCGTCCAACTGCTCGGAGCCCTCGGCCTCATTTGCATCGCGTGCGCCGCGCTCTTCAGAGATGGACCGTTGTATCGCGTCCTCGGCATCGCGATTGTTCGCTCTGACGGAAGCATCGTCTCGCGGCTGCAGGCGATCGCGCGCGCAACACTGACGTGGCTGCCAGCGATCGGCGGTGCAGTCGCAATATGGGTGTTTCTCCCGACCGGCAGCATCAGGGTGTGGCCAGTCATCGTCGGCGCCATGCTCGCTGCTACCATGGCCGCTGTCGCCATTCACGCCGCGCTGCATCCCGAACGCGGCCTCGCCGATCGACTGGCCGGCACGTACCTCGTGCGCCGCTAACCAATCAGCGCGAGGCCCGTCTACAATCCCGCCATGCGAACCATGACGCGCGCTATTGTCCTCGTGCTTCTGGCCGCTCCTGTCCATGCGCAGCAGCCGATCTCGAAAGTCGATCTCGAATCAGCCTTCACCTTCGAGACCGAACGCGCTGGGGCTGCCCCGCGAGAATGGGGTGGCGGCCCTCCCGGCACCATCTTCGTCGACGACGCCACGGCACACACGGGACGATCGTCGGCGCGACTCGAGCGCACGGCCACCAGCCCGCAGATGTTCACCACCATCACGAGGAACATCCCCGTAGAGTTCGGCGGCAGGTCGATCGAGTGGCGCGGATTCCTCAAGAGCGAGAACGTCAGCGATTTCTTCGCGCTGTGGATGCGCGAAGACGGCGACAAACCGGGCCTGGCGTTCGCCAGCCTGGAGCCGCAAAAGATCAACGGCACCCACGACTGGACCGAGTACTCGATCACGCTGCCGCTCAATCCGAGCGCATCGCAGATCTTTGTCGGCGTTCTGATACACGGCAGCGGAAAAGTCTGGGCGGACGATTTGCAGCTGCTCGTCGACGGCAGGCCCGTCTGGGAGGCGCTGAAGAAGACACCGCTCAATCTCGATCATCAGTTCGATACCGGATCGAACATCACGCTGAACGAGCTGACGAAGACGCAGATCGACAACCTGACGTTGCTCGGCAAAGTCTGGGGCTTCCTCAAATACCACCATGCCGCGGTGACATCGGGCGCTCATCACTGGGACTACGACCTGTTTCGCATCCTGCCCAACGTCCTTGCCGCGCGCGACGGCAACACCGCTCGTGCCGCGATGGCCGAGTGGGTGCGCGGGCTTGGACCGGTGACGCCGTGCGCCACATGCGCCACGCTTCGTGAGGACGGCCTGCACCTGCGACCGGAGTTGAGCTGGCTCGGAGACACCGCCCGCCTGGGCCGCGAGTTGTCGGATGCGCTCTCCGCCGTTCACCGCAGCCGGTCCGGCGGAAAGCAGTTCTACGTGTCGCGCGCGCCAGGCATCGGCAACCCGCAATTCGATCACGAGCCGGGATATCCCAATCTCGCCTTCCCCGATGCGGGCTACCAGCTCCTCTCGCTCTATCGCTTCTGGAACATCGTCCAGTACTGGTATCCCAATCGGAATATCCTCGACGAGAGCTGGGATCGCGTCCTCACGCAGTTCATTCCGCGGATCGCGCTGGCGAAGGACAAGACCTCGTATCAACTCGAAACCATCGCGCTCATCGCGAAGGTCACCGATACGCACGCGAATCTGTGGAGCGCACCACCCCAGATTCGTCCGCCCGCCGGCGACTGTCTGCTTCCCGTGATCACTCGCTTCGTCGAAGACCGCGCGGTGGTCTCAGGGTTTTCGGACGCAGCAACAGGGGCCGCAACCGGGCTGACCGTCGGCGACGTCATCGACGGCATCGACGGCATGGCGATGTCGACGCTCGTGACCCGATGGACGCCGTACTATCCGGCGTCGAATCAGCCGACGCGCATGCGCGACATCGGCCGATCGCTGACACGCGGCGCTTGCGCGGACGCGCGGCTGGCGATCGATCGCGGCGGCCAGACGATCGAGATCACCGCTCGGCGCCAGCCGCTCGCGAGCGTGAATCAGCAGGCCGGCAGCACGCACGATCGGCCCGGAGACACGTTTCAGCTGCTCTCGGATCAAGTGGCGTACTTGAAGCTGTCGTCGGTGAAAGCCGACCAGGCGGCCAGCTACATCACCCGCGCTCGAGGCACGAAGGGTCTGGTCATCGACATCCGCAACTACCCTGCGGAGTTCGTGGTGTTCGCCCTCGGCAATCTCCTGGCCGATCGCGCCAAGCCGTTCGCGCAGTTCACCGCGCTCGACCTCGATCATCCGGGCGCATTCCGCTGGGTAGGCACGCCGATGTTGGATCCGCAGCAGCCGCATTACGCGGGCAAGGTCGTCGTGCTGGTCGATGAGGTGTCACAAAGCCAATCTGAGTACACGACCATGGCATTCAGATCGGCGGGTGCCATCGTCGTTGGCAGCACGACCGCCGGCGCCGACGGCAACGTCTCGCAGATCCCGCTTCCCGGCGGCCTGCGTACGATGATCAGCGGCCTCGGCGTGTTCTACCCCGACAAGAGGCCGACGCAGCGCATCGGCATCATTCCAGACGTCGTCGTGCGACCCACGATCGTCGGCATCCGCGACGGCCGCGATGAGGTGCTCGAGGAGGCGCTGCGTCAGATTCTCGGCCGCGAGACGCCTGCCGATCGCATCGAGCAGATGGCCAGGGCGCGTCCATGAATGGGCTGGCAATTCTCACGCTCGATGGTCAATGATCGGGGGCCATGCGAGCCTCATATGCAATCGGCCTCTTGCTCATCTGCTTCACCGCCGCGGTCGTGGCGCAGGTCCCGCTCAGCAAGGACCCGAGTCACCGCGTGACATTCGAGAACGCCCAGTTCCGGATCTTCGACGTCAACATTGCGCCGGGCCAGATGTCCGCGGATCATCTTCACGAGCTCGACATCGCGACGGTGTCGATGAGCGACTCCGATTCGCGCATTCAAGAAAAGGGCAAGCCGTGGGGCGCCCCTCGCAAGCGGACGCTGGGCGAATCGAACGTCACCGAGTACATCGGCAAGCCGCTGGCCCATCGGATCGAGAACACCGGCAAGAGCACGTTCCAGCTCTTTGCGGTGGAGAACCTGAAGAAGAGCGGATGGTCGGCGGCCGCGCCGACGACGGGTCTGGCCACGACGGTTGCCAAAGAGGGACGAGCGTTCCGGACTTACGACGTGCGCCTCCCACTCACGACTCCTCAAACGTCGCACACGCATCCGGTGCCGACGATCGCGATGCTCGTGAGCGGCAAGGTGATGTCGGACGGCCCCGACAAGCAGGCCAAGGCCAACGCGCCGGCGGCGGTCGGACTCAAGCAGCTCGATCAGCCAGGCCAGTGGGTGCTCATACCCGCCGGCGACACCCACCATCTCGTGCGGCTCGGCACGAGCGATGCGCGCCTCGTGGAGATCGAGGTGCGCTGACGTCAGAACTCCTTCAGACGTTCGTCAGACGTTTTTAATGTGTGTCCGATCTCGTCGGTCCGGTCCCGAGCGAGTCGGGACAAACCGGCGAGTCGAGGGATGACCAGTGGGTGTCTGATGTGACACACTTGGCGCCGCCTTGAGCCCCGGACTCCTTCCCTGCCCGAAGCGTTCACTCGCTCCCTAGAGCCATCATTAGATCGACTATGGATCCGACACATCTCCATCTTTTGCTCAATCACGTACCGACGGTCGGCTTCGGCATCGGCATCGCGCTGTTCATCCTGGCGCTCCTGTGGCGCAGCAACGATCTCAAACAGGCGAGTCTGGTTGTGTTCGTGGTCGTCGCGCTGGTGACGATTCCGACTTATGTCACCGGCAACGCCGCGCAGATCAAGCTGCAGGACCAGGGCGCGATCGGCACGGCGGAATCGACGCGCACCACGCAAACCCTGGTGCAGACGCATGAAGGCGCCGCGTTTCTGGCGCTCACGTTCATGGAGATCACCGGCGCGCTCGCCTGGCTCGCGCTGTGGCAGTTCCGTCGATCGTCAGCGCTCTCGAACGGAATGGCGGGCAGCCTGCTGGTGCTGTGTCTGATCACGCTCGCGTTGTCGGCGCTGGCGGCCAACGTCGGCGGCCACATCTCGCATCCCGAGATCCGCGGCAAGGAAGAAGTGACGACGTTCGCCGGGCATCTGGCACGCACGTTGGGCAACTTCGTCCGCGACACACCTTGGGCGTGGACATCGGCGGAGACGGTTCACTTCGTCGGGTTGTCGCTGCTCATCGGCGTGCTGCTGCTGATCAACATGCGCATGCTCGGGTTCATGACCCAGCTGTCGTTCGAGGCGCTCGACCGACTGTTGCCCTGGGCGATGCTCGGCTTCGCGGTCAACACGATGTCCGGGATGCTGTTCTTCGCGGCGTCGGCCAACTCCTACGTGGGCAATCCGGCGTTCTACTGGAAGCTGGTGTTCGTCGTGCTGGGTGGCGTGAACGTGCTGTACTTCACCTTCGATCGCACGTGGGCGCAGGGGCCTGGGCGCGAGGCGCCACCACTGTCGAAGCTCGCCGCGGCGTGTGCGATGTGCCTGTGGGTAGGCGTGATGTATTGGGGCAGCATGCTGCCATTTATCGGTCAGGCTTTTTAGCGTGCGCCTTGGGCATTGAGCATTGGGCATTGAGCATTCTGAAAGGGCAATGAATGGAGTTGGCGGCGAAAGTCTCCGCGGTGGTGATTGCAGTGACGCTGGTGCTGGCCATCATCGGTATCCTCATCGACCGGAAAGCCTTCGGTCGCGAGCGTGGTGAGGGCCGAAAGCGATGATGGACTTCTTGATGTGGATTGAGCAGCTCTCTTTCAGCACCTGGGTGCGCGAATCGCCAAGCCTGCTGGCGTTCCCGCTGTTTCTGTTCGTGCACACCTTGGGCATGGCCATCGTCGCCGGCGGCTCCACGTTCATGTCGTTTGCGCTGCTCGGCATGTGGCCCAAATCGCCGCTGCGGCCGCTCGAAAAGCTGTTCCCGGTGCTCTGGTTCGGGTTCTGGATCAATCTGTTCACCGGCGTCTCGATCTTCATGAAGGACGCCAGTGCCTACGGACGCAACGTCGATCTCTACATCAAGCTGGTGTTCGTCGCGATCGGGTTGTGGCTGATGAAAGTGATCCAGAAACAAGTGTTCGGCGATCCGAACCTCGATGCCAAGCCGGTGTCGCCCCGCGCTCGGATGCTGGCCTGGGCGTCGATCCTCGCGTGGTTCTGCGCGATCGTCGCCGGACGATTGATCGCGTATGTCGGGCCAGTGCCGGGTCTTTGAAACGTGAAATGCAGAATGCAGAAGTCAGAATGCAGACAGTGTCTGCATTTTGAATTCTGCATTATTCGAGTCGCGCTGTTGATGTCCCCGCCGGCACGCGTTGCTCGATCCACGTCCTGATCACATCGAACACCTGACGACGGTTGTTCTCGAACATCGCGAAGTGGCTGTTGCCGAGGATGCCGCGATCTTTCAGGTTGATGGCTTCGGCGCGCGCGCCCGACTGCATCAGCGCGTTGAGGATCGGTCCGGCGTTGCGGCCGCCGCGCTCCGACAGCAGATACATGATCGGCATGCCCTTCAAGTTGGGCAGCGGGGTTCCCGCGGCACCGCCCTGTCCGACCAACGGCGCGGTTGCGCCTTCGAACGACACCACGGCTTTCACGAGGGTGGGACGTTCGTTGGCGACGAGCCATCCGAAGGGCCCACCTGCCGAGTGCGTCACGACAATCGTCGGACCGATGCGATCGACGAGCTCGGCGCCGTGCGTGCGCCACAACGTCTGCGCCAACTGGTTATCGCGCATCGCGGAATTGGCAGCGGCCATGAGCTGATCGACGAGCGGATCGCCCACATCGCCGGTGGTGCCGGGCCACTGCTTGTTCGGCATGCGCGCCGACGTCACCGTGTCGCGCGTGAGCAGATCGTAGGTGACCAGCGGTCCGATCTCGCCGAGCGCATCGGGGTGATACGGCGAGCGGCCATGTCCGGGCCGATCGACGAGATAGACCTTGTAACCCGCCTGCAGGAAATGGTGCGCCCATCCCGATGCGCCGCCGAGCCCCATGTAGTGCACCATCTGGCCGCCGCCGCCGTGGACCAGCAGCACGGGAACCGGGTGCCGCACTTCAGCAGGTTCGAGATACTGCACGAACATCTGCCCGACGTGGATCGTGCCGTACGGCATCGTCTTCTTGTCGGTGCCGACCCAGAAGATGTTGGCGTCGGCGAGCTTGAGCGCGAGTGAATCGCCCGACCCGCGGCGAGGCGGCGGCGACTGGCTGTTGCTGCCGTTCACGTTCTTCATCATCCAGTCGAGGATCGGCTGCAGCACGTTCCGGCTGTTCTTCTCGACCATCATCATGTGGCCGTTGCCGTGGATACCGACGGTACCGAGGCGCAATTCCTCCGCCGGCACGCCCGCCTGCTTGAGAAACGCCACGCCGCCGGGATTGCCAGGCGACGCGAACGATGAATCGGCGGTGACGAACACCACTTTCGTGTTGCGGAGATTCGGCAGCTTGTGCGCCGGTTCCATCTGCAGGAAGTAGCCGTTGATGCCGGGCTCTGGACTCGACACCCAATGCGTCTTGATCTCGGCGGCATCGGCGACCGGCGGATCGTAGGTGACCGGAATGCTCGACATGCCCCAGCGATTGCCGCCGGCAAAGGCCGAGCCCGCGCCCTCGATGATCACCGTGGCTTTCACGAGGGTTGGGCGCGCTTCTGCGACGAGCAATCCGAATGGTCCGCCAGCAGAATGCGTCACGATGATCGCGGGACCGATCTTGTCGAGGAGATCGGCACCGGCCTGACGCCACACCATGTGCTGCGCATTGAGCGGACCTGCGGGCAG
>Ga0075424_100000099_pt1 | contig 51488 bp, 44 predicted proteins | sample SoiMethybrSBSTD3_FD_75301 | JGI IMG/M metagenome (GOLD analysis project Ga0075424, IMG submission 75301) | Bulk soil microbial communities from a Populus tree surrounding site in Tennessee, USA - Soil MetaG P. TD hybrid SBSTD3 | ecosystem: Environmental > Terrestrial > Soil > Tree plantation...
ATGCAACACATGCAACTTGGGGTAACGCTGATACGCCGTCACCATCGTACGGGTCTTCTCGTCGCCGCCGCGCTTGCCGCTTTGGCGAGCAACAGCGCACTGGCAGCACCCGCGCCCTGCTCGCCGGAGGCCAAGATCGCCCCGGCCAACCAGATCGTGAATGAGAACGATCTGGTGCAGCTGAATGGGCAGCCGTCGAGGGATGCGACATCCTATGCCTGGACGCAGACCGCGGGCCCCGGCGTGACTTTGAACAGCGCGACGGCATCGAAGCCAATGTTCACCGCGCCTGCCGTCGGTTCTGCGGGCACAACCCTGAAGTTCGCGCTGCGCGTCACCGGTTGCAGCCCGCCGATTACGTCCGCCCCCCTGGAAACCACAGTGACGGTCCTCGACGTTCCCGACCCGAACCAGCCGCCGGTGGCAGGTGCCACGGCATCGCCGGCCTCCATTTACACCGGTGACACGGTCACGCTGGACGGCAGCACGTCCAGCGATCCTGACGGCAATTCGTTGACCTACGCCTGGGTGCAGCTGACCGGCACCACCGTGACACTGTCCGGCGCCAACACCCAGAAGGCGACCTTTGTCGCGCCATTCGCGCCGTTCCCCAATGGCACGTCGCTCAAGTTCAAGCTGACCGTTTCCGACGGCACGCTGCAGGCCTCGACGGAACAGATTGTCAACGTGCTGTGGCAGAACGCCGCTCCGACAGCCTCGGTGTCGTGTCCCTCGTCGGTAGATGAAGGTCAGGACTTCACGCTCAACGGCAGCGGCTCCAGCGATCCGGACGACGGCCTTGCCGCATTTTCATGGAACCAGTCAACGGGCGGCCCGGTGGCCATCCTGCCGTCGGACCTGACGACGGCGTCGATCACCGCGTCGGCGCCGCTGCTCGGCTCTCCGCTCGACAAGATGACTTTCAAGCTAGAGGTTACCGACGCCGGCGGCCTGAAAGACGCCGATGAGTGCGAAATCAAGGTCAACGACATCACGCCACCGGAAGCCGATCCGAAGCAATCACCTGCCGCCAACACCTACGGTTGGAACAAATCCGACGTCACCGTGACCTGGGACTGGTGGGATGCCGGTGTTGGTATCGATGAGGCGAATTGCCCGGAAACCAGCACCTCGACCGGCGAAGGCGACCCGCTGGAACTCCAAGCGAGCTGCAGCGACGTGACCGGCAATGAGCACACGGAGAGCCGCAATGTGAAGGTCGATAAGAGCAAGCCGGAAATTTCCGCTGCGGCAACCACGTCCCCGAATGCCCATGACTGGTATAAGGCTGACGTTGCGGTGAAATTCACCTGCACGGATGGGCTGTCCGGCTTCATCGACGGCGCCTGCCCCGCGAATGAGGCGCTCGACACGGAAGGCGCCGCTGTCATGTCCACCGCGAAGACGGTGTCGGACATCGCAGGCAACCTCAGCGACCCGAGCAATGTCGTGACGGTCAAGCTCGACAAGACCAGGCCGACCATTTCCGCGGCGGCAACCTCGTCACCGAACGGCAATGACTGGTACAAGGAAGACGTGACGGTGCAATTCACGTGTGCGGACACCCTGTCCGGCATCGTCACAGCCGGCTGCCCGGATGATGAGTCGCTGAGCGGCGAAGGCTCGTTGTCCTCGACGGCGCGGACAGTGTCGGACAATGCCGGCAACGTCAGCGATGCGAGCAACGTAGTGACTGTGAGCATCGACAAGACCAAGCCGACCATTTCCGCGGCGGCAACCACCGCGCCGAACGCCAAAGGTTGGTACAGGAATAACGTGACAGTTGATTTCACATGCTCAGACGGCGCGTCCGGTTCCGGTGTCGACTCCAGCGACTGCCCTTCAGATCAAACGCTGAGCAATGAAGGCACTGCCGTGGCATCGACCGCAGAAACTGTATCGGACAGGGCAGGCAACCTCAGTGACCCGAGCAACGTCGTGACGGTCAAGCTCGACAAGACCAGGCCGACCATTTCCGCGGCGGCAACCTCGTCACCGAACGGCAATGGCTGGTACAAGGACGACGTGACGGTGCATTTCACCTGCGCGGACAGCCTGTCCTATATCGTGACCGGCAGCTGCCCCGGGGAGGAGACACTGAGCACCGAAGATAGCGGCGTCACCTCAACGGCGCGGACGGTGTCGGACAACGCCGGCAACGTCAGCTATTCGAGCAACGTGGTGACCGTCAATATCGACAAGACCAAGCCCACCATTTCCGCTGCGGCAACCACTTCGCCGAACGGCAATGGTTGGTACAAGGGCAACGTCGCAGTGCATTTCACCTGCGGGGACAACCTGTCTGGTTTCGTCACCGGTGCCTGCCCCGGAGACGAGTCGCTGAGCCAGGAAGGCAGCGCGACCTCCTCGCAGGCGGAGACCGTCACGGACAAGGCTGGCAACCAAAGTGATCCGAGCAACGTGGTGACAGCCAAGATCGACAAGACACGTCCGGGTATCAACTGGGCCGGCGGCATCGATAATGGCGACAGCTTCTATTTCGGCTCCGTTCCGGCTGCGCCTACCTGTACAGCCACCGATGGCCTGTCCGGCCCGGACGGGTGCGCTGTTACGGGCCATAGCGTTGCTGTCGGCAACCACACCCTGACAGCCACGGCCCACGACAAGGCCGGCAATGAGACCAAAGTGGAACGTCAATACACCGTGAAGGCGTGGACGCTCGGCGGGTTCTACCAGCCGGTCGACATGGGCGGGGTCTGGAATACCATCAAGGGTGGTTCCACCGTGCCGTTGAAGTTCGAGGTATTTGCCGCGAACGAGCTGACCGACGTCGGCGTTGTAAGCGGTTTTGCGGTCGGGAAGGTTTCGTGCCTGGGCTATAGTGCCGAGGACCCCATCGAAATGGTCACCACCGGCGGCACGTCGCTCCGATACGACGGGACTGCGGGCCAGTTCATTCAGAATTGGCAGACGCCGAAGACAGCCGGCAGCTGCTACATCGTGACCATGACGACCGACGACGGCTCCAGCATTTCTGCGAATTTCAAGCTGAAGTAGTGGCGCGTCCCGGACCAGGTCCGGGCCTGCGCCTTTCACTTGATTCGGCGATGGAAAAAGGACTGCAGGGCACGCTGGTGATTCGCGAACGGTCTTTCGATGGACCGGGGACCTGCCACGGTCATTGGAGGGCCGCCGGGCTCAAACAGGTGCCTCGTGATGGGCCGGGTTCCGAACTTTCCATAAGCGTGCAAGGAGCCTGGCCACGTCGCTGTTCGGCGACGGCTTTTCGGCCGTTCTTCCGACCCCGGATGCGACCATGAAACTCGGGACAGGCTACCTGTCCAATGGCATATTGCGGGCCTATTGCGCGACAAGAAAATGTTCGACCCGACCCAGACCCAGCCGCTGTCCTGGCGCATGCACGACGGCAAGCCCACGCCGGCCGATGAGGTTCCGGATACGCCGAACCGCCAGGAGCCGACGTTCGATTCCGGGCCGCCGGACCTCTCGGAGCGCGGCTACCACCTGCGCGGCCGCCTCGGCAGCGGCCGCCTCGGCCCGATCTACGAGGCCCAGGACGACCTGTCCCGCAACGCGGGCAGCCAACACTTTACCGCGGTCCTCCTGATCGACGAGCGGATCTCGTCGCGCCCGGGCTTCCCGGACGACTTCGAGCGCGGGGCGGCCGAGCTCAAGGGCCTCTCGCACCCGAACATCGTCAAGCTCCTCGAGTACGGTCGCGACCGCAACCGCTTCTACCTCGTCAACGAACTCGTCGAGAGCGCCTCGCTCCGATTCGTGCTGAATGACGTCAACGCGCTGCCCGTGGAGGAGACGACCGCCGTGCTGCGCGCCGTGGGCGACGGGCTCCAGTACCTGCACGCCAAGGGCATCGTGCACGGCAACCTCAAGCCCGAAAACGTGCTCGTGACCTTCGGCTACGACGTCAAGCTGCTCGACATCGTGCCGGGCGGCTGGCTCTCGAACCCGAACGACGCGCTCGGTGTGCCGGCGCGTGCACCCGACAAGCGCGACGACGTCTTCGGCATCGCCTGCCTCGCCTACGAGATGCTGACGGGCCGCCATCCTTACAACGGCAACACCGCGCAGGAGGCGTACCGCGCGGGCCTCGAGCCGGACCGTGTCGAAGACCTCACCGACCGCCAGTGGCGCGCGCTTTCGAACGCCCTGGCGGTGCACCGCGACGACCGCACGCCGAACGTCGCACAGTTCCTGGACGACTTCGGCGCCGCGGGCATCACGAAGCTCCGCGCCGTCGTCAACGCCGGCGGCGAAGCGCGCCAGGCCCCGACGATCCCGTCCGCGGCGTCGATTCCGTTGCAGCCCCAGCTGTCGCCGGGCTATTCGCCGCCGGTCTTCGCAGAGCGCGCGGCCCCGGACGAGCCGCAGCGGCGCAGCATCGCCGGCAAGCTATTCCTCCTTCTCCTGGTGATCGGCGCCGGCGTTGCCGCCTGGTATTACCAGGAACCGCTGCTCCAGTTCACCACGGACCTCATGACCGAGGTCGAGACGCGAATCCAGCAGGAAACGGAGACGAGCACCGCCGCCGGCCCGAAGGCCGAGGCGCCGCTCACGCAGGCACCCGCCGTCACCGAGGATGCGCCTGCGACCGTGCTCGCTCCCGGCGCGAAGGCGCCGAGCCCGGCGCCCACGGAATCCGAAGCCGCTCCGCCGCAAGCGGCGGCGCCGGAGGCGAGCATTGCGGCGAGGCCCGCGCCGCCGGTTGAATCCAGGGCTCCTGCGCGCGCGCCCGCGCCGCGCGTGATGCCGCCGCCGCCCGCCGTGACGACGCAGGCGGCCCCCGCGCCGGCGAGGCCCGAGCCCGAAGTCGCGAAACCCGAACCCACGCCAGCGCAGCAGCCCATTGTGGAGGCGCCGCCGCGCGCCGCCGAGCCCGCGCCGGCCGCAAGCGGCGAAACGAGCTTCTCCTTCCAGGTTCCCGCAACGACTGTGCGCGAAGGCGACGTCGCGGCGCGCATCGTGATCCAGCGCAGCGGCGACCTGTCGGGCAGCGCGGAAGTGTCCTGGTGGACGGCTGACGGCACGGCCGTCGCCGACCGCGACTACGCCGATCTCGGCGCGCGCGTCGAGCGCTTCGCGCCGGGTGAGAAGAGCCGCATCGTCTACGTGCCGCTCACGAACGACGCGGTCGCGGAGCCGGCCCGCAGCTTCAAGGTGATGCTGGGCCGCGGCGACGCCGCGCGCTCTGGTTCAATCGCCGGCGAGATGCGCGTCGACATCATCGACGACGACTGAAGCGCGTAGGTTCCGGACGCATGGGCGCCGACGCTCCGCCCTTCCCTTCACACTCGCGCCGCTCCTTCCTGATCGCCGCCGGAGGCGCTGGTGCCGGCCTCGTCCTCGGTTTCTCGGTCGTCGCGTGCCAGAAAAAGCCCGGCGCGTCGCCGGCCGCCGGTGAGCTGAACGCCTGGCTTTCGATCTCGCCTGACAACACGGTCACGATCCGCGTGACCAACATCGACATGGGCCAGGGTGCCCAGACCGGGCTGGCCCAGGCCCTGTCGGAGGAGCTGGCAGCGGACTGGTCCCGAATCCGGGTCGAGATGGCGCCCGTGGCGGATCCTTACCTCGGCAAGGACGGCGACGACTATTACACCGGCGGCTCGGGTTCGATCCGGCGCCACTTCGACGATTTTCGTCACGCGGGCGCAGCGGCCCGCACCATGCTCATCGCCGCGGCCGCGGAGCGCTGGGGCGTTGCGCCCTCGAGTTGCTCGGCGGAAAAAAGCACGGTAACGCACGCAGCGAGTGGCCAGACGCTTTCCTTCGGCGACCTGGCGGAGGCGGCGGCGCGACAGCCGGTGCCCGCGGACGTTCCACTCAAGCTGCGTTCCTCGTGGATGTTGATCGGCAAGCCCGTTCCACGACTCGACCTGTCCGACAAGGTGAACGGCCGAGCCGTGTACGGTATCGACACGCAGGTCCCGTCCGCGCTGGTCGCCACCCTCGCGCAGTGCCCCTATTTCGAAGGCAGTCTCGAGGGCGTCGACGAAAAGTCCGCGCTCGCAATTGCCGGCGTGCGCCAGGTCGTGAAGCTCGACAATGCGGTCGCGGTCGTCGCCGCGGATTTCTGGACCGCGAAGAAAGGCCTGGACGCCCTCGCGCCCGCATGGACGCGTCCCGAAGCGCCGGTCGCCTCGGACTCGGCGATGTTCGCGCGGCTGCGCAGCGAAATCGGCGCCGCGGACTCCACCGTCGCCACTTTTCCGCCCGAAGAGAAGGTCGCGCAGCGCCGCGTCAAGGCGGCGTTCGCGTCCGCGCATCGGACGGTCGAGGCCGAGTACCAGATGCCCTTGCTGTCGCATTCGGCCATCGAGCCGATGAACGCCATTGCGCACGTGACCGCCGGACGGTGCGAGCTGTGGGCGCCGATGCAGGACCAGGGATCGATGCGCGACGCCCTCGCGGAGGCGCTGAAGATCCCGAAACAGGCGGTCGTCCTGCACTCAACGACGATCGGCGGTGGCCTGGGTCGCCGGCTGCAGACGGACTATGGTGTCCTCGCGGCACGGGTCGCCCAGCGCGTGGGTCAGCCAATCAAGCTCGTGTGGACCCGGGAAGAGGACTTCACTCACGACTTTTACCGGCCCGCCACCGTCGGCCGGGTCAGGGCGGCGCTCGACAAGGACATGGCGATCCGTGCGCTCGAGTACGTGGGCGCAACGACCAACGACACCGCGGTGGGCGGCATGGGCGGCAACTACGGGATCGACCTCGTCGTGCGCCAGAAGAACGTGAAGATGCCGCTTCCCATCGGCGCCTGGCGGTCGGTCGACGCATCGATCACCGTGTTCCTGCTCGAATCGCTGGTCGATGAGGTGGCGCACGCGGCAGGCGAAGATCCGATCGCTTATCGACACCGTCTTCTCGCCGGGAAGCCGCGCGAGCTCAGGGTGCTGGACACTGCGGCCGAAATGGCGGGCTGGGGGCACGCGCCCGACGGACGCTTCCAGGGAGTCGCCTTCTTCCACAGCAGCGGGTGGGAGACGACGATCTGCGAGATTGCCGAGCTGTCCGTGGACGCCACGAACATGATCAAGGTGCACCGGGTTTTCTGCGCGCTCGATTGCGGCACGGCCGTCAACCCGGGCGCCATCGTGGCCCAGGTGCAGGGAGGCATCATCCTGGGCCTCAGCGCGGCGCTCGGCGAGGCCGTCACACTGAAGGACGGGCGCGTCGAGCAGTCGAACTTCAACGACTATGCCGTGGTGCGCCTCGCGCAGGCGCCGGAGATCCATGTGCGGATCCTCGAGACCCCGGATGCGGCCATCGGCGGCATCGGCGAGCCACCGGTTCCGCCGATCGCGCCGGCCATCGCCAATGCGGTCTTCGCGGCGACGGGCAAGCGGATCCGCTCGCTGCCGCTGGCGAAAAGCGGATTCCGAGTGTGAACGCGTAACCGGACGCCATGGCCTACGAGCTCAAGGTCAACGGAAAGAAATTCAGCGCCGACGTTGCGGGCGACACGCCTTTGCTGTGGGTGCTGCGCGACACGCTGGGCCTTCTCGGCACGAAATACGGATGCGGGATCGCGGCCTGCGGCGCCTGCACCGTTCACCTCGACGGTGTCGCAGTCCGCTCCTGCTCGAGGCCCGTCTCGAGCGTCGGCGACGCCGCGATCACGACCATCGAGGGGTTGTCTCCCGATGCCAGCCACCCGGTTCAGCGCGCCTGGATCGCCGAGCAGGTGCCGCAGTGTGGTTATTGCCAGTCCGGCATGATCATGGCCGCCGCGGCGCTCCTGTCGCGCGTGCCGAAGCCGACCGACGCCGACATCGATGCCGCCATGACCAACATCTGCCGCTGCGGCACGTACAACCGCGTGCGCGCTGCGATCCACCGTGCGGCCGACAAAGGGGACGCGCCCCTTTAACGACTAAAGGGGCGCGTCCCCTTTATCGAGTCCTGTAACTGGGCGACCGCTTTATTTCCGCTTCGAAACCTGGATCGAAGCGAGATAGTCGACGAGCCGATTGACTCGCTCGTTCGCCAGGGCATGCGCTGCTTCGTCATCGAGGCGCGGATCGAAGAATTCATAGCCCCAGACCGGCATTTGGCGGCTGCCGTGCGCAGCGAGCGGGGACAACCCGTCGATGATGCGGGCGACTTCCTCCTTCGGGAAACGCCCGTCATGGCGAACCGCAATGCGAGTCAAGTCGGGCACTGGAACGGCCATGGATTTCGCGACAGGGCCGTCGCCGAACCCTTTAGCGCCATGGCAGCCCGCGCAATTGACTTGGTAGAGCGCCGCGCCTGACTCGCCGGGAGGCGGTACTGTCTCGCGGGAACTCGAAGTGCAACCTGATGCCGCGGCGGTGGCGAAGATTGCCGCCATCCAGGCAGTCAGCAATTGTCGAGTGTCCATGCCCAGCCAGCCTGCATCGGCACCTTATGCCCGGGACGCCGGTGAATTGTTCCAACCCGCCGGGGGAGCGCATCATACCGCGGCGCAAGGGCCAATTTGCGGACTAACCTGGGGCATCCACAATGAAGAAGTTCCGACGCGTACTTGTCGGGGTGAAAGATCCCGGGGCGCGCAGTTTTGCGGCCATTGCGAAGGGCGCCGAGCTTGCGCGTGCGACGGGCGCGTCTCTCGAGCTCTTTCATGGCATTACCCAAATTATCCCGACCGAGTCTTTCACGTACGGAAAGCGGAAGCTGGCCGACGTCGAACGTGAAATTCGCGCTCGCCATCTGGCTGCCCTGGAGCGCAGCGCTCGCCGACTGCGCGCGTCCGGGCTTCGCGTATCCATTGCCGCGGATTGGGACTTCCCGCCCCATGAGGCGATCGTGCGACGGGCAATTCGAACCAAAGCGGACATCATCGTCGCAGGGCAACACCAGGGATGGCGCACGCTGCCCTGGCTCCTGCACCTGACGGACTGGGAATTGCTGCGCCTGAGCCCGGTTCCGGTACTGCTGGTGAAGTCCAGCCGCGCTTACCGGAGGCCCGTGGTGCTTGCAGCGCTGGATCCGGCCCACACATTCGCCAAGTCCGCCAGGTTGGACGAGGAGATTCTTGGTGCGGCCGGCGTGGTCGCCGACGCGCTCGGCGGCACTTTGCACGCCATGCATGCCTATTTCACCGGCCCCGCCACGCCGATAAGCCCCGAGTTCGGCGGCGTTGATGTGCTCGCAGAAGTGGGCATCGAGGCCAAAAGGGACGCGAGCGAGTCGTTTGCTCGCGAACTCCGAAATCGGAAAATCGGGCCGTCCCGGCAGCATCTCGTCGAAAGGCACGCGATCGAGGCAATCCCGCGCGTGGCGCGCCAAACTCGTGCCGCCATCGTCGTAATGGGTGCTGTCTCCAGGTCGGGCCTGCGACGCGCATTCATCGGCAATACCGCGGAACGTGTTTTGGACCGGCTGAGCTGCGATGTGCTCGTAGTCCGACCACCGAAGTTCCGTAGCTCGGTTCTCCGCGCCCGTCGAGGCGTGCGGATTGTCACTGCCGGACCGCCGCCGCCTTATTGACGGCTCGCCTGCGGTCTAGCCGCGCGGCACGTCCAGTGCCGCTGCGGCCTTGTTGCCGGGGCCCGCGGCGATCTTGACGGCCTGCCCCGGGCGCAGGCGCTCGGCACCGCGCACGATGACGCGGTCGCCCGCCGCGAGACCGCCGGTCACCTCCACGCGCTCCGAGTTTCCGTTGCCGACGCGCACTGCGATGCGCTCGGCGAGCTCCCCCTTGCCCACGCGGAACACGTGCGCTCCGTCGGAGCGCACGATGACCGCGTCGCGCGGCACCATCAGCCCCGCCGCGTGCTGCGCGACGGGAAGGTCGACGCGCACGGCCGAGCCGATCGGCCAGCCGGCGCCGGTCATCGCGATACGCACCTCGATCATGCGTGAGCGCTCGTCGCCGACCGGGACGATCGCGCGGATCCTGCTCCCCTGGTCGCGTGCCGCGCCGTGCACGGTGACAGCCTGGCCAGCGGCGAGATGGCCCGCTTCCGCGACCGGTGCCCGCGCCACGACCTCGACGTTCTCGGTGTCGGTCAGCCGCGCGACCTCCGTTCCCGCGCCGACGAACTCGCCCATCTGGCGAATGCGCTCGGCCACGTAGCCTGGGAACGGCGCGCGGATCGTCGCGCGCGAGATCTGGTGGCGCGTGCTGTCGCCCGCGGCGCGCGCCTGCTCGAGCTCGTGCCGCGCCATCGCGAGCCGCGCGGCGGCTTCGTCGATCTGGCTTTTCGAGGCGATGCCGTCCGGCAGCGCCGTGAGGCGCTTCAGCTGCGTGTCGAGGAGCTCGGCGTTCGCCTCGAGCCTCGAGATCTGCGCCTCGTTCTCGCGTAGCTGCAGCTCGAGCGCGCGTGCGTCCACGCGGGCGACCGGGGAGCCCTTCGCGATCTTCGCGCCCGGCTCCGCGACCCAGTCGAGCCGTCCTGCGACTTCGGCGGCGAGCCGCGCGTCGTTTCGGCTGACGACGGTGCCAGTCGCCGTCACCGTCGTGGCCACGGCGCCCTTGACCACGGGGGCGACCGTGACCGGCGCCGGCGGCGTCTCCTGTTCCTGCGCCCACGCCGCGCTGGCCGCCAGGGAGGTCGCGGCCAGCGCGGCCGTCGCCACGCACCATGCAATGGAACGCTTCTTCGAGATCACGTTGCACCTTCCTCGAGTGCGCGCCCAGCTGGCTTGGCGACGGCCGATTCCGCCGCCGGCTCGCCAAGGCGCAGGAGCGCCGGCAGCAGCACGAGCATGAACACGGTGTTGAGCAGCATGCCGCCGCAGATGACGGTGCCGAGGCCGCGATAGAGTGCGGCCCCTGGGCCCGGTACGATGATCATCGGCAGGAGCCCCGCGAGCTGGCCGAGCGAGGTCGCGAAGATCGGCCGCGTGCGCTCCTCGAGCGCGTGGCGTACGGAATCGCGGCGGCTCATGCCGCTGCGCTCGGCGACGCGCGCACTCTCGACCAGCAGGATCGCGTTGTTGACCGCGGCTCCGAGCAGGATGATGAAGCCGACCATCGTCAGCATGTCGAGCGACTGCGGCGTGAAGAGGTTCAGGAAGCGGATGCCGAGCACGCCGCCGAGGCTCGCGAGCGGAACGGTGAGCAGCACGAGCCCGCTGTCGCGCAGCGAGCGGAAGAGCGCCGCCATCACGAGGAACAGGACGAGCAGCGCGAGCGAGATGTTGACGCGCATGTCGGCGAGAGCCGTCTCGAGGCTGCCGGCGTCGCCCGCGTAGCGGATTCCGCCGTCCGGAGGCAGCAGCGGCTCGATCGCCGGGCCGACGTCGGCCTCGAGCTTCTGCATCGCCTGCTGCAACGAGGTGCCGGGCGGCGCGACGACGTTGATGCCGATGGTGCGGCGCCCGTCGACGCGGCGCAGGCCCGTCGAGCTGACGGTCGGCTCGATGCGCACGAGCTCGCCGAGCGGCACGACGCCACCCGTAGGCGTCGCGACCGGCACGGACGCGAGCGCGTCGGGGCTGTCCCAGCCGCTCGCGCGCAGGATCATGTCGAGCCGGCGGTCGCCGTCGAAGTGCTCTCCGACCCAGATGCCGTCGCCGAGCGCGCGCACGACCGTCGCGACGTTGGCGCGCGTCCAGCCGGACTCGCTGATGCGGCGGTCGTCAGGAATGAGGCGCAGCTCCGGCTCCGCGAGCTCGAGGTCCTGGAAGGAGCGGACCTGCGCGCCCGGCATCTCCTTCGTGATGACGTCCTGCGCCTCGCGGGCACTCTTCAGGAGCGCGTCGTAATCCGCGGACTGCAGGCGCACCTCGATGTTGCGGCCGTCGCCGAACCCGCCGAAGAGGTTGCCCTGCTGCGCGAACACGTCGAGGTCGGGGAAACCCGCCGTGATCTCCTCGTTCACGATCTTGCCGAGCTCGTCGATCCGGTTCGGGTCGAGTGGGCGCACGCCGATCGTGCCGCCGCCCGGAAAGATCAGGATGTAGTAGTTCTTGAGCCGCGGCTCCTTCTCCCCTGCCATGTAAGGCGCGAGCCGGCTGACCATCGGCTGCACGACCTCGCGCTCGATCGCGTCGACGTTCATGCCTGGCGGGAACTGGAAGAAGCCGTCGATCGCGTCGCGCTTGACGGGCGGCAGGTAGTCGATCGGCGGCAGCAAGAGCCAGGTGAGGAGCGCGGGCGCGACGAGGCAAAGCCCGATCGTCACCTGACGCTGGCGCGAGCTGTCGGTGAGAGCCGCCATGCGCTCCCCGAGGCGACGCGGCCACTCCGCCGCCTTCTGCGTCGCCGCGCTCGGCTTCAGCCAGCGCGCGGCGGCGACCGGCAGCACGGTGACGGCCATGATGAGCGAGACGCCGATCGCGACCGATATCGTGAGCGCGAGGTCGGCGAAGAGCTGGCCTTCGGAGCTCTTCAGGAAGATGACGGGCAGGAACACGATCACCGTCGTCAGCGTCGAGGCGAGGAGCGCGGGCCAGACCTGGGTCGCACCCTCGAGCGCAGCCTGCGCGGGCGGGACGCCCTTCTCGCGCCGGAGGAGGATGCTCTCGAGCACGATGGTCGCGGCGTCGAGCGTCATGCCGACCGCGAAGGCGATGCCTGCGATCGAGATGACGTTGAGCGAATGGCCGGTCACGAGCATTACGAGCACGGTCGCGAGCACGCTGACCGGGATCGCGACGCCGACGAGGAGGGTCGAGCGGAATTGCCGCAGGAACAGCCAGAGCACGCCGATCGCGAGCAGGACGCCGGCGACGAGGTTGCCTGCGACGAGGCCGAGCGCCTGGTTGATGAAAACCGACGGGTCGAAGGACTGCTCGATCGCGAGGCCGAGGTCTGCGAGCGGCCCTTCGCGCAGGCGCCCGACCTCCTCTTTCACGGCCGTCAGCGTCTTCAGCACGTCCGCTCCCGACTCCTTGATGATCTGGATCGCGATCGCCGGGTTGTTGTTCTGCACGGCGAGCGAGTTGCGGTCGCCGCGCTCGACGGAGATCTTCGCAACGTCGGCGAGCCGCACGGGACGGCCGTCGCGCCAGTCGAGCACGAGCTCGCCGAGGTCGTCCGGCCGGTAGCGGCCGGCGAAGCGCAGCGTGTACTGGCGGCGCCCGAGCTCCGCGAAGCCGCCGGAGACGTCGTCGGCGCTGCCGGCGACGCCGACGATCGACGGGATCGGGATGCCGAGCTCGGCCGCGCGATAGGGATCGAACTCGATGCGAAGCTCGTCCGGCGCGCCGGCGTTCACGTTGACCGTGCCGACGCCGGGAATCGACTCGATGCGCGAGCGCATCAACTCCTCGACCTCGTGCCGGTAGTTCTCGACCGGCCCCGGCGTGCCGGGCTTCAGCTGAACGAAGAACCAGGACAACGTCTGGTTCGGGCCCTGGCCGCCGTCCTGGCCGAGCGAAATGCGCGGCGCGTCGGCGTCGCGCGGCAGCGGCGGCAGCTGGTTCATGCGCGCGATCACGTCGATGAGCGTGCGGCCCATGTCGGTGCCGATCGCGAACTGCAGGTTGATGAAGGCGCCGCCCGCGTTGGCGAAGGACTGGATCTCCTTGAGGCCCGCTAGGCCGCGCAGCGCCTGTTCCTGTGGCTCGAGCAGCTCCGACTCGACTTCGGGGGGCGCTGCGGCGCGCCAGCCGGTGAAGATGGTGATGACCGGCTCGTCGATGTCCGGGAAAAGCTGCACGGGCAGCTTCACGAGCGCGACGATGCCGAGCACGACGATGAGTCCGACGCCGACCGCGACACCGACCGGGCTCTTCAGAGATTTTTCGGTCAGGTTCACGGGGCGCCTCCCTGCACGGGAACTGATGCAGCGGCCGGGCAAAGGGTTGCAACGCCTTGCCGCAACTCATTCTAGGAACGACGCGTTGCAGCGGCGTTGCGCGAGGCAACGCCCCGCCGCGACCCTCGCCCGCTTTGTCGCAGCCCCCCGTTCCGTAAATGGGACGGTCACATTTAAAGGGGACGGTCACCTTTAAATGTGACCGTCCCCTTTGGGTGGCTAGAATCCAGAGATGGCTGCAACGCCAAAGGCGTACCGCGCAGTCCGGCTCGAGGCACCCGGCCGCTCGCTCGTCGACGCGACGCTCGATGCGCTGTCACCCGCCGCCGCCGAGATCGTGGTCCGCGTGATAGCGGCGGGCATCTGCCACTCCGATGCGCATTACCGCTCGGGCGTCGGCTCGACGCGCCATCCGCTGACGCTCGGCCACGAGGTCGCGGGTGTCGTCGCCGCTGTCGGCCTTGACGTCGATACGCCGCGCGCGGGCGATCGAGTGTGCCTGCACTATCTCGTCACCTGTGGCGCCTGCCGCGAGTGCCGCGCGGGGCGCGAGCAATTCTGCGCGACCGGACAGATGATCGGAAAAGACCGCGACGGCGGCTTCGCGGAGTTCATCCGCGTGCCCGCGCGGAATGCCCACGCGCTGCCGGCGGCGATCCCGTTCGAGCAGGGCGCCATCCTGATGTGTTCCTCGGCGACCGCCCTGCATGCGCTTCGCAAGGCGCGCATCGGGCGCGGCGATTCCGTCGCGGTGTTTGGCATCGGCGGACTCGGCGTTTCCGCCGTGCAGCTCGCACGGGCGCTTGGCGCCAGCGCAGTCTACGCCGTCGACCTCAATCCCGCGAAACTCGAGCTGGCGCGCAAGCTGGGCGCAGTCCCGATCGACGCGAAGGCCGGCGATCCCGTGGCGGCGATCCGCCAGGCGACCGGCGGCCACGGCGTCGATGTCGCCCTCGAGCTCGTCGGCTCGGCGCGCGCGATGGAGCAGGCCGTGCAGGCGCTCGCGCCGCAGGGCCGCGCCGCGCTCGCGGGCCTCACGCAGGAGCGGCTCTCCCTCGCGCCATACCGCGACCTCCTCGGCCGCGAAGCGGAGGTCATCGGCGTCTCGGACCACCTTGCTTCGGAGATCGGCGAGCTCATGCAGTTCGTCGCGCGCGGCGAGCTGGACCTCACACACGCCGTCACGCGCGTCGTGCCGCTCGACGCCGGGGCGATCAACGGGGTGCTCGACGACCTCGAGGCCTTCCGGGACAACGTGCGCTGCGTCATCCGCCCCTGAAACGCTAGAATCCGCGCGTGACCCAGGATGTCCCGCGCTCCGAAGAGATCGTGAGCGAGGCCGCCGTGCAGGCGGCGCTCGACCGCATGGCCCACGAGATCACCTCGAGGCTCGCCGGCCGCGAGCCGCTCGTCGTCACCGTCATGAACGGCGGCCTCGTGTTCGCGGGCCAGCTGCTGCCGCGGCTCGGCTTCGCGCTGGACCTCAGCTACGTGCACGTGCGCCGCTACGGGCGCGAGACGAAGGGCGGCGAGCTCGTATGGATCGCCGGGCCGCACGAGTCGGTCACGGGACGCACCGTGCTCCTCCTCGACGACATCCTGGACGAAGGGCAGACGCTGCTCGCGATCCGCTCGCGGCTCTACGAGCTCGGTGCGACCGAAGTCCTGCTCGCCGCGTTCGCCGTCAAGATCCGGCCGCAGCGGCCGAAGGTCATGGCGGACTTCGCCGGCATCCGCGTGCCGGACCGCTTCGTGTTCGGGTTCGGGATGGACGTCGGCGGGCGCTGGCGCAACCTGCCGTCGGTCCGCGCACTCGCGGATTCCGCGGACTGAGCGGGAATTTCAGCCGCCGACGGAATGCGGCTCGATCCAGCCCATCTTCCAGGTCCACCACAGGACGATGAACAGGAAGATCGAGAGTCCGATGCGGATCGAAAGGGCGCGCACCATGCGGCGCGTCTCGCCCTTGTTGTCGTGGACGAGGTGCAGCATGGCGGACGCGAGGCTCAGGACAATCGCGAAAAAGATGAGCAGTACCAGCCACTTCACGCCAGACATCGGTCGTCCCCGCAGGTGTGGATGCGGGAGTATATCCCGGTGCTGAACCTCCGCCGATCGCGATTTGCCCCCCGGCTCGCGCCGACCCTGCTGGCCGCGGCGGCGATCGTGCTGTTCGCCGCGCTCGGCAACTGGCAGCTTGGCCGCGCCGAGGAAAAGCGCGAGCTCGCCGCGAAGTTCGGCGCGGGTGGCCCGGCGATCGACTGGCGTCAGCTGCCGCGCGACGCGCCGCGCTACACGCGCGTCTCTCTGCGCGGCCATTACGATCCGGCGCACCAGTTCCTGCTCGACAACCGGAGCCACGAAAGCGTCGCAGGCGTCGAAGTGTTGACGCCTTTCCTCCTCGACGACGGCCGCGCGATCATCGTCAATCGCGGTTGGCAGTCGTTCGGCGCGACGCGCCAGGACCTGCCGGACGTGGTCGTGGACGGCGAGCCCCGCACGGTCGTCGGACGCATCGATGAGCTGCCCCGCCCCGGAATCTGGCTCAAGCCGCCTCCCGCCGCGGGGTGGCCGCGGCTCGTGCAGTACCCCGACATGGAGGAGCTGTCGCGGCAACTCGGCCTCCGGCTCGCGCCGCACCAGGTGCTGCTCGACCCGGCCGTGCCCGATGGATATGTGCGCGACTGGAGCCTGCCCGGCACGCCCATCGACCAGCACATCGGCTATGCCGTGCAGTGGTTCGCGTTCGCGACGGTCGCGGGGGCGATCTGGTTCGTGCTGAGCTTCCGCAAGCCGCCGGAGGAAGGTTGAACGCGCCCCAGGTCCCGAAGCGTGCCGGGCGGCGCCAGCTCCTCGTGGTCGGCTCGATCTTCCTCGTGCCGCTCGCGGCAGCCTTCCTCCTTTATTACAGCGCCGGCTGGCGGCCGGCGGCCAACGCGCACGGACTCCTGATCGAGCCGCCGCGCACGCTCGTGGTGGCAGGCGTCCTCCTCGCGGATGGGCGAACCGCGCCGGCCAGCGTATTCGAAGGCAAGTGGTCGCTCGTGCACCCGGCCGCCGTCTGCGACGAGCGGACCGAGGCGCTGCTCGACGAGCTCGCGCGCGTCCGCGTCGCGCTCGGCAAGGACGAGTCGCGCGTGCGCCGCGTCCTGCTGCACGCGGGCGCGTGCAGCGGCGTCACGTTCCAGTCCCGCGACGCGGACCTTCTCGTGCTCGCCGCGACGGCGACTGGCGGCGACGACTTCCTCGCGCAGTTCCCCCCCGCGGCCGATGGCGCGCCCGGCATCTACGTGGTCGACCCGCATGGCAACCTGATGATGAGCTATCCTGCGTCGGGCTCCGCGCGCGGGCTCCTGAAGGACATGGAACGGCTGCTGCGTCTGTCGAACATCGGATAGCATGCCTTCGATCCTGATCCTGGGCGCCTCGTATGGCTCCCTGTTCGCGACGAAGCTGCTGCTCGCCGGGCATTCCGTCGAGCTCGTCGCCCCGCCGCGGGTCGCGGCGCTCATCAACCGCGAAGGCACGCGCGTCCTCTTTCCCGTCCGCGGCCGCGCCGATCCCGTCGAAGTGCATTCGCGCCAGCTGAGGGGCCGCCTCACGGCGGCCGCACCCGCCGACGTCGATCCAAGTCGTCATGACCTCGTCGTTTTCGCGATGCAGGAGCCGCATTTCCGCGCGCCCGAGATCCGCAGGCTCCTCGCCAGCGTGACGGCGGCGAAACGCCCCTGCCTCTCGATCATGAACATGCCGCCGCTCCCCTATCTCGCGCGAATCCCGGGACTCGCGACGGCGCCCTGCCGCCCCTGCTACTCGGACGCCGCGGTCTGGGAAGCGCTCGACCCGCTCCTGCTCACGCTCTGCAGCGCGGACCCGCAGGCAGCGCACGTGCCGGGAAAGCCGGAGAACGTGATCCAGGTGCGCCTGCCGACCAACTTCCGCGCGGCGCAGTTCGAGTTCGAGGAGCACACGACGCTCCTGGAGAAGCTCGCGAGGGACATCGATGCGTCGAGATTCCAGTCGCCGGACGGGCCGATTGCCCTGCCCGTGCATTTGCGCGTGCACCAATCCCCCTTCGTGCCGCTTTCCAAGTGGCCGATGCTGATTACCGGTAACTACCGCTGCATCCTCGAGGGCGGCGTGCGCTCGATCGATGCCGCCGTGCACGAGGACCCGGCGGCATCGCGCGCCATCTACGACTGGGTGCTCGAGCTGCTCCGGCGCTACGGCGCCGCAAAGGAAGACCTCGTTCCCTTCGAAGCCTATTCCGCCGCGGCATCCTCGCTGACGCTGCCCTCTTCCGCGGCGCGCGCGATCGCCGGCGGGGCCGTGCAGATCGAGCGCGTGGACAAGCTCGTGCAGGCGGTCGCCGCGCAGAAATCGATGCGCCTGCCGGCGCTCGATTCGCTCGTCGCCATCGTGAGCGCCCGCGTCGCCGCGAATCGGGATGCGATGGGCCGCCGGGCATGACAGCCGACTCGTACGACATTGTTCATTTCCGGCCCGAGCACCTCAACGACGTTCTTGCCGTGCTCGCCGGACTCTGGCCTTACGGCCCGGATCTGTGTGCTCACTATTTCAAGTGGCGACACGTCGAAAACCCGTACGCGAAGGCTGTGCGCGGAGTCGTGGCGCTGCACCGGGGGAAGCCCGTTGGTTTTCGCGGTTACATGGCGGGCGGCTTTCGCGGAGACGACGGCTCGGACGTCGACGTCCTGTATCCCTGCGACACCGTCGTAGCCCCGGAGCACCGAAACCAGGGCTTGTCCGTCCGCATGGGAAAGCTCGCGTCGGAATTCCGTCAGTCCGGCTTTCGCTATTTCATCAACCTGACTTCTGGCAACAGTTCGCGGCCTGGCTACGTGTCGCTCGGATTCGAGCCGCTTGGCAAGCGCGTGCTCTGGCAGCGTCACGGTCGCAATCCATTTCTCTGGGCTCTGCAGGTCTGGTCGAAGCGAAGGGACAGGGCCGCGTCGCCGGATGCGCGCCATCGCATCCGTTTTGGGCGATTCAGCGACATCTACGTTGCCGAGGACCCACGCGCCGGCGAAATGGCCGCCATCATCGCAGCCGATCGACCGGACGGCCCGGCGCTTCGAATTCGGCAGGATGAGGCATTCTATGCCTGGCGCTACCGGAATCCCGTCCGTCAATACGCTTTCTACTATTGGATGGACGGCGATGTCGCACGCGCCTTTGCCGTCCTCGACGTCTCATCCGATGGCCTCACAGGCTCCATCCTCGATTACGGCGAGGCAAAGGACGGGGCCCTGCGCAGGATTCTTGCGCACGTTTGCGAGTGCGGCGATTTCGCCACCGTGACGGCGCTGAGTTATGGGATCGACGCGCGGCTTGCCCGGATCCTTGACGAGCTCAGCTTCACGCCCGTCCACACCACGAAGACGATCTTCCGCCGTGGTACCGTGCACAGCCTTGCGCCGTCCGTGCTGTTCCGGCCGGTCGCGAGCGCGATCAACGAGGACGATTTCCGGGTTGGCGAGCTCGACCTCCGAAGTCCGAAGCACTGGCGGCTGAAACCCATCTGTTCGGACGGCGCGTGAGGAGGGCGGAGGATTCATGGCCGAGAGCGGCCGCCTGAAGTGGTTCCGTCGCGCCGCATTCGGCGCGACGCTCCTGTGCGCGATCGTCGTGGTCGTGGGTGCCTGGGTGCGGCTCACGAATGCGGGCCTCGGGTGCCCCGACTGGCCCGGCTGCTATGGCCACATCCATCCCGCGCAAGCCGCCGAGCAGGCTGCGGAGATCAACGCGGCGAACCCGGACCGGCCCTTCGACTACCAGAAGGCGATCAATGAGATGGTGCACCGCTACATCGTCGGGTGCCTGGCCCTCATCGTGGTCGGCCTCGCGGTGTTCTCGGTGCTGAACCGCCGGGATCCCGCGCAACCGCGCGTGCTGCCGTGGCTGATCGTCGCCCTGCTCGTGGTGCAGGCGCTACTCGGCATGTGGACGGTGACGCTGCTTCTGAAGCCGCTCATCGTGACGCTGCACCTCCTTGGCGGCCTCACGACGTTGTCGCTGCTCTGGTGGCTGGCCTTGCCGCCGGCGCGACGCGAACTGAAGGCGGCCGAGCGCCCCTTGCGCCGGTTCGCAATCGTGGGACTCGTCGTGCTGATCGCCCAGGTCTCGCTCGGCGGGTGGACCAGCACGAATTACGCCGCCGCGGCCTGCCCGGATTTTCCGACCTGCCAGGGCTCCTTGTGGCCGCCTATGGACTTCCGGAATGGCTTCATCCTATGGCGCGGACTCGGGATCGATTACGAGGGCGGCGTCCTCGATGCGCCGGCGCGAATCGCGATCCATTACGCGCATCGCCTCGGCGCTTACGTCACGGCGCTCGTGCTCGCGTTCCTCGTGCTGGGCGCCTGGCGGCGCAGCCAGTCGGGCGCGACGAAGCTCGCCGCGGCGGCCGTCGCGGCCGCGGTGGTCATTCAGATCTCCATCGGCGTGAATCTCGTCTGGCGGGGATTCCCGCTTCTGCTCGGCACGGCGCACAACGCGGGCGCGGTGCTGCTCGTGCTCTCGACGGTCGCGCTCCTGCGCGCGTTCAGCCCACGCCCGGAGGTCGGGCGCTTCCGGCCGGCGCTGCGCTGACCGTCAGAGGTACTGGATCAGGACCGGCAATGCCGCGACCACGAGCGCGAGTGCCACTGCCAGTGTCGATCGATTGAAGAGAAACATGGCTGCTCTCCGGTTGCTTACGGGATAGAAAAGTACGCGTCACGATTATTCTGATAAACAGCCTAATATTGACTTCACTGTTCATTAGTATTTACTAATAGGCGTATGGACGCCCTCCAGGCGATGCGGGCCTTCGCGCGGGTGGCGGAGCTCGGCTCGTTCACCCGTGCCGCGGATGAGCTCGGCCTCTCGCGCGCCATGGTCAGTACGCACGTGCATCGCCTCGAGCGGCGGTTCGGGCTCAAGCTCCTCAACCGCACGACCCGCAAGGTGGCGGTCACGCCGGCAGGGGCTGACTACCTCGCGCACTGCCGGCGCGTTTTCGATGAGATGACGGCGGCCGAAGAGACACTGCGGCGTAGCCGGGAGCAGCCGACCGGGCGCTTGCGCGTCGATGTCAGCGGCGCCTTCGGACGCCACATCCTGTTGCCCGCCCTGCCCGAGTTCCTCGCGCGTTATCCCGGCATCGACGTCGAATTGCGGTTCAACGAGCGCGTGGTGGACCTCATGAAGGAAGGGGTCGACCTCGCGGTGCGTGGCGGGCCCATCACGGACCCCAATCTTGTCGCGCGGCCGGTGTCGGGTTCGCACTGGATCTTCTGCGCATCGCCGGGCTACCTCGCGAGGAGCGGCCGGCCCCGCCAGGTCGCCGATCTCGCCGGCCACCAGCTGATCGGCGGGACGCCGCCCGAGTCGATCCAGCCGCGGCCCTGGGTGTTCGCGGACGACATGAAGCCGCGGGACACGCTGAAGTTCGCCATGACGGTCAACGAGACGGAAGCGGTCACGCTGGCTGCCGCGAGCGGAGCCGGGATCGCCCAGGCCCTGGACCTCATGGCGGCGCGAGCGCTGATGGAGGGGCGTCTGCAGATCGTGCTGCCCGAACACGTCCTGCCTGGCCCGGTCATCTCCGTCGTCCATACTCAGGCGGCACAACGCCTTGCCCGCGTGCGGGTTTTCTCCGACTTCCTGCGCGATCTCGTGCGCGAGGTCGCGCGGCGCGCCCGCGTCGCCACCGGCCTCACCTACGGCGTGGGCGAAACTGGAAAAGGGGACGGTCACATTTAAAAGTGACCGTCCCCTCTAAATGTGACCGTCCCCTTTTTCGGGGTGATAGCATTTCCGGCCTCATGACGGCCCGCGAATCGCACGCCACGGCACCCCCAGGCCGGGTCTCCGCCCGGGCGCGCGACTACTTTGCGCTGACGAAGCCGAAGGTCGTCTCGCTCATCATGTTCACGGCGATCGCGGGCATGTTCCTCGCCGTGCCCGGGTTCCCGCCGCCGGGGGCGCTCGCCTGGGGCACGATCGGCATCGCGCTCGCCGCGTCGTCGGCCGCCGCCATCAACCACGTGCTGGATGCGCGCATCGACGCCGAGATGGCGCGAACGCGCATGCGCCCGCTCCCGCGCGGCACGGTATCCGAGGCCTACGCGCTATCGTTCGCCTTCGTGCTGGGCGCGGGCTCGATGCTCGTGCTCGCGCTCCTCGTCAACGCGCTGACGGCGGTGCTCACCTTCTTCTCGATCATCGGCTACGCCGTGGTCTACACGGTCTGGCTCAAGCGCGCGACGCCGCAGAACATCGTGATCGGCGGCGCGGCCGGCGCGGCGCCTCCCGTGCTCGGCTGGACGGCCGTGACCGGCACCGTCGACCCCAACGCGCTCCTGCTCTTCCTCATCATCTTCGCCTGGACGCCGCCGCACTTCTGGGCGCTCGCGATCGCGCGCCGCGACGAGTACGCGCGCGTCGGCATCCCGATGCTGCCCGTCACGCACGGCGTCGCCTACACGAAGCAGTTCATCTGGTATTACACGGTGCTGCTGTCTGTCATCACCATGCTGCCGTTCCTGACCGGCATGGCCGGCTTCTTCTATCTGGCCGCGGCGCTCACGCTGGACGCATTGTTCCTGCGAAAGGCCTGGGAGCTCCGACAGCTGGAGCGGGCGGACCTGCCGATGCGCGCCTTCCGGTTTTCGATCAACTACCTCGCGCTCCTGTTCGCGGCACTCCTGCTCGACCATTACCTGCCGCACCCATTGTTCTGAGCTCAACCTTCGGGAGGTAACCGCCATGCGCTGGGAAGGACGCCGGCAAAGCGAAAATATCGAAGACCGGCGCGGGATGCGCGTAAGTCGCGGCGGCCTCGTGGGCGGCGGCATCGGAACGCTCGCGATCGCACTCCTCGTCTACTTCCTAGGCGGCGACCCGACCGCGGTCCTGCAGGGCGCCGGCGATGCGCCGGTGCAGCAGACGAATGAGCCCTACCAGGAGGGACCCCAGGAAGCACAGTGGAGAGAGCAGACGGCGGTGACACTCGCCGACACCGAGGACGTCTGGAGCAAGATCTTCGCGGACATGGGCGGCCAGTATCGGGCGCCTACCCTCGTGCTGTACGGCGGCGCAGTCGATTCCGGCTGCGGATTCGCAGAGTCGGCCATGGGTCCCTTCTACTGCCCGGCGGACCAGAAGCTCTACATCGACCTCGCGTTCTACCAGCAGATGGAAGGGCAGCTTCACGCCGGCGGCGACTTCGCCCGCGCTTACGTCGTCGCGCACGAAGTGGGACATCACGTCCAGAACCTGCTGGGCATTGCCGACCGGGTGAACGCGGAGCAGCAGCGCGACCCGGGCGCGGCCAACCAGTTCTCCGTGCGTCTCGAACTCCAGGCTGACTGCTTCGCGGGCATCTACGCGAACGGGATCCAGCAGTACGGGAACGTCCTCGAATCGGGGGATGCAGAGGAGGCGATCAACGCGGCGAAGGCGGTCGGCGACGATACGCTGCAACGCAGCGCCGGCCGCGCGGTCGTGCCGGACTCGTTCACACACGGCAGCTCCGAACAGCGCATGCGCTGGTTCTCGAAGGGCTTCATGTCGGGCGGCGTCGACGCCTGCGACACCTTCAAAGCCGCCGATCTTTGACCGCGCACGTTCACGTCCATCCGGTCCCCGAGGCCTTCGCCGCGAAAGCGGTCGTCAAAGCGCCCGATTACGCGCGGCTCTACGACGAGTCGGTCAAGCATCCTTCGGGCTTCTGGGCGAAGGTAGCGAAGCGCATCGACTGGTACCGCTTCCCGACGCGGATCAAGGATGTCTCCTTCGACCCGGACGATTTCCGCATCCGTTGGTACGAGGATGGCGAGCTCAACGTCTCCGTCAACTGCCTCGACCGGCAGCTCGACAAGCGAGCGGACAAGACCGCGCTCCTCTTCGAGGGCGACGACCCGAAAGTCTCTCGCACGGTGACGTACCGCGAGCTGTACGAAGCGGTTTGCCGGTTCGGCAACGCGCTCCGCAAGCTCGGCGTGAAGAAGGGCGACCGCGTCACGATCTACATGCCGATGGTGCCGGAGGCCGCCGTCGCCATGCTCGCCTGCGCGCGCATCGGCGCGATCCATTCCGTCGTTTTCGGCGGTTTCTCACCGGAGTCGATCGCCGGCCGCATCGAGGACTGCGCGTCCACGCTCGTGATCACGGCCGACGAGGGCGTGCGCGGCGGCAAGAAGATCCCGCTCAAGGCGAACGTGGACGAGGCGATCGCCTCGCACAAGCTCCCGGTCCGGAACGTGGTGGTGGTGAAGCGTACGGGCGCGAAGGTCGGCTGGGCCGAAGGTCGCGACGTCCGCTACGAGGAGATCACCGCGGCCGAGCCGCCGAGCTGCGAGCCGGAGCGGATGAACGCGGAAGACCCGCTCTTCATCCTCTACACCTCCGGCTCGACGGGAAAGCCGAAGGGCGTCCTGCACACGAGCGGCGGCTACCTCGTCTACGTCAACTACACCTTTGCGAACGTGTTCGACTACCGCGAGGATGACATCTACTGGTGCACGGCCGACGTCGGCTGGGTCACCGGCCACAGTTACATCGTCTACGGCCCGCTCAGCAACGGCGCGACCAGTCTCATGTTCGAGGGCGTGCCGAATTACCCCGACACGTCGCGCTTCTGGCGCGTCGTGGACAAGCACCAGGTCAACATCTTCTACACCGCGCCGACCGCGATCCGCGCGCTGATGCGCGACGGCGACGCGCCGGTGAAGGCGGCCTCCCGCAAGAGTCTCCGGCTCCTCGGCTCGGTCGGCGAGCCCATCAACCCCGAGGCCTGGGAGTGGTATTACCGCGTCGTCGGCGACGGGCGCTGCCCGGTCGTCGACACCTGGTGGCAGACGGAGACCGGCGGAATCCTCATCTCGCCGCTGCCCGGCGCGACGACCCTTAAGGCGGGATCGGCGACACTGCCTCTTCCGGGCATCCGCCCCGCGCTCGTGGACGCCGAAGGCAAGATCCTCGAGGGCGAGGCGCATGGCAACCTCGTGTTACTCGACAGCTGGCCGGGCCAGATGCGCACGGTCTACGGCGACCACGAGCGCTTCATCACCACCTACTTCACGACCTATCGCGGCAAGTATTTCACCGGCGACGGCGCGCACCGCGACAAGGACGGCTACTGGTGGATCACCGGGCGCGTCGACGACGTCATCAACGTCTCGGGCCACCGCATCGGCACGGCCGAGGTCGAGAGCGCGCTCGTCGCGCACGCGAAGGTCGCCGAGGCGGCGGTCGTCGGCTTCCCGCACGACATCAAGGGCCAGGGCATCTATGCCTTCGTCACGCTGAAGCGCGGCGAGACGACGACGGACGCGCTCCGTACGGAGCTCGTGCAGTGGGTGCGCAAGGAGATCGGCCCGATCGCGCAGCCGGACCACATCCAGTGGGCGCCGGGCCTGCCGAAGACGCGCTCCGGCAAGATCATGCGCAGGATCCTGCGCAAGATCGCGGCGCACGAGCACGAGCACCTCGGCGACACCTCGACGCTCGCCGATCCCGCCGTCGTCGCCGACCTCGTCGCGAACCGGCGCCAGCCGGGCGGCTGATGCGGCTCCTCGCGGCCGCGCTCGCGCTCACCTTCGCCCTCGCCGCAGTCTCCGCTGAGCGGTTGACGCTCGCGACCTGGAACCTCGAGTGGATGATGACGCCGGAGGTCTTCGACGGCCTCGCGCCGCACTGCTTCGCGCCCGACCGGCGCGCGCGCGGCGACGAGCGCTCGATACCCTGCGACCTCGTGAAGCGCGGCCGCTGGAGCGCGGAAGACCTCGACCGCATCCGTCGCTTCGCGGATACCGTGCGGGCCGACGTCATCGCGCTCCAGGAGACGGATGGTGCGGACGTCGCGCGAAGGATCTTCCCGGACCGTTCGTTCTGCTTCACGAAGCGCCGCCAGCTGCAGAACGTCGGATTCGCGATCCGGCGGGGCGTCGCCTACCGCTGCAATGCTGATGTCCGTGCGCTCGGGCTGCCAGAGAACGACGTGCGCTGGGGCGCGGACGTCACGCTCGAGCCGGGCACGCCGCGCGAGCTCCGGCTGCTCGCGGTCCACCTCAAGTCCGCCTGCCACTACGATCCCCTCACTTCGAGCCGGCCGGATTGCCGGACCTTGCAGCGCCAGGTGCCGGCGCTCGAGGAATGGATCGACGCGCGCGCGAGAGCGGGCGAGGCCTTCGGCGTCATTGGCGACTTCAACCGGCGCTTCGACCGCGAGCGCGGGCCCGCTCGCGACGCGCAGGATCGGATCGTTGCGCTCTGGCCCGAGATCGACGACCGCGATCCGCCCGGCGCCGACCTCGTCAACCCGGGCGCCGGGCACGGTGCCATCCGCTGCAACAACGGGCAACGCGAGCGCATGCCGATCGACTACCTTATTCTTGGCGAGCAGCTGGCGCGGCGGCTCGTCCCGGGCTCCTACCGGGCCTGGGACTACCCGGCCGGCGGGCGCTGGCCGGATCACTGCGTGATCTCGATCGACCTGCACGGGGAGACCTGAGATGGCCTACGACAACAACAACATCTTCGCCCGCATCGTCCGCGGCGAGATTCCCTGCCACAAGGTCTACGAGGACGCGGAAACACTCGCGTTCATGGACATCATGCCGCAGGCGGAAGGCCACACGCTCGTCGTGCCGAAGGCCGCGGGCGAAGACATCTTCATGACGCCTCCGGATTCGGTCGCGGCGGCGGTGCGCACGGCGCAGAAGGTCGCGCGCGCGATCAAGAAGGCGTTCTCGCCGCCCGGCATCATGATCGCGCAGCTGAACGGGCCCGCCGCGGGGCAGAGCGTGTTTCACCTGCACTTCCACGTGATCCCGCGCTACCACGGCAAGGACCTCGGCATCCACCCCGCCGATCCCGCCGACCAGGCGGCGCTTGCCGCGCATGCAGCGCGCATCCGCGCCGCACTCTGAGGCTCGAATGACCAAGTCCGAGAACGTCGTCTTCTACCAGCGCCTGCTCGGCGCCGGCGGCCTCGCGATCACGGCATTCCTGCTCTACAAGATCATCGAGCCATTCCTGGGGCCGATCGCCTGGGCGCTGTTCATCGGGTTCCTGCTCCAGGCCCCGCAGGAGAAGCTCACGAAATGGCTTCGCGGCCGCGCATCCATCTCCGCATTCCTGCTGACCGTCGGTGTCCTCATCCTCTTCCTCGGTCCGTTGACCGCGCTCGCCATCGCTTTCGCTCGACAGGCCGGCGACCTCGCGGGCCGCCTGCAAAGCTGGGTCGGCACGCAGCGTGAATCGACGCTGAGCCACATCGACCGCATTCCGGGTGTCGCGCCCCTGCTCGAATGGCTCGACCGGAATCTCGAGATCAGCGCGGCGCACGTGCAGGCCTGGCTGGTCGAGGGATCGCGGACCCTGTTCCAGCAGCTCGCGTCCTATGGCGGCGTCGCTTTCATGGGCGCGGTCGGCACGGTGCTCTCGTTCACCGTCATGCTGTTCCTCCTCTTCTTCATCATCCGAGACGGGCGCCCGATCGCGCGCCTCGGCGCCGCACTCGTCCCGCTGCCGCCGGAGCGGCGCGAGGAGCTCGCCGACCGGCTCTCGTCGGTAACGCGTGCCGTTGTGCGCGGCACGGTGGTGACAGCGATCGTTCAGGGCTTCCTTTGCGGCATCGCGTTCTCGGTCGTGGGCCTGCCCGCTCCGGTGGTGTTCGGGGTGGTCGCGGCGGTGCTTTCGGTCGTTCCCTTCGGCGGGACGGCGCTCGTCTGGGGACCCGCGGTTATCGCGCTCGTGGCGCAGCAGCGCTACACGCAGGCCGGGATCCTGATCGCATTCGGCGTCGTCATCAGCAGCGTCGACAACTTCCTGAAGCCGCTCCTGATTTCGGGCCGCTCGCTGCCGACGCTGGCGGTATTCATCGGCGTATTGGGAGGCCTCGCCGCCTTCGGCATGATCGGCCTCTTCCTCGGCCCCGTCGTCATCGCCCTCTGCCTCGCCCTCATCGAATTCTCGCGCGAAAAACGGCCGTAGGACTCCAAAAAGGGGACGGTCACTTTTAAAGGGGACGGTCACCTTTAAAAGTGACCGTCCCCTTTTTGGTTAGAATCCGCCCCCCATGCCCGCCGACGACCTGCTGAACGCGCTCAACGAGGAGCAGCGCGCCGCCGTGATGGCGCCGATCGGGCCGGTGCTCGTACTCGCGGGTGCCGGCAGCGGCAAGACGCGCGTGCTCACGCACCGCGCGGCCTGGCTGATCCTCGAGCACGGCGTATCGCCGCACGGCCTGATGGCGGTCACCTTCACGAATAAAGCCGCCTCGGAGATGCGCGGCCGCATCGAGTCGCTGCTCAACGTGCCCGCAAACGCGCTGTGGATCGGCACCTTCCACGGGCTCGCGCACCGCATGCTGCGCCGGCACTGGCGCGAAGCACGCCTGCCGCAGACCTTTCAGATTCTCGACCAGGACGACCAGGAGCGCCTCGTCCGCAAGATCATCCGCGACCAGAAACTCGATGAGCAGCGCTGGGTTCCGCGCGAGGTCCAGGGATTCATCAATTCGAACAAGGACGACGGCCGCCGCTCGAAGCACCTCGGCGACCGCAACGACCCGACGCGCAAGCAGCTGGTCCACCTCTACAAGCTCTACGAGGATCGCTGCGAGCAGGCGGGCGTCGTCGACTTCGCGGAGCTCCTGCTCCGGTGCTTCGAGACGCTGCGCGATGTGCCCGACCTTGGCGACCACTACCGCGACCGGTTCCGGCACATCCTGGTCGACGAGTTCCAGGACACGAACGGCATCCAGTACGACTGGCTGAAGCTCCTCGTCGGCAAGACCGGCGCGCCTTTCGTCGTCGGCGACGACGACCAGTCCATCTACCGCTGGCGCGGTGCGCGCGTCGAGAACATGCAGCACTTCCGCCGCGAGTTCGGCGCCACGGTGTACCGCCTCCAGCAGAATTACCGCTCGACGGCCGTGATCCTCGCCGCCGCGAACTCCGTCATCGCGAAGAACACGGACCGCATGGGCAAGGAGCTCTGGACCGAGGTGAAGGGCGGAGAGCCGATCCGCGTCTACGCCGCATTCAACGAGCGCGACGAGGCGGACTTCGTCATCGACCGCATCCGGGAGCACGAGCGCCGCGGGCTGCCGCTGTCCGCGGCCGCCGTGCTGTACCGCTCGAACGCGCAGTCCCGCGCCTTCGAAGAGGTGCTCATGGCCGCGCGCATCCCATACCGCGTCTACGGCGGCCTCCGGTTCTTCGAGCGCGCGGAGATCAAGGACGCGCTCGCGTACCTGCGCCTCACGCAGTCGCGCGACGACGACATCGCCTTCGAGCGCGTCGTGAACCTTCCCGCCCGCGGCATCGGCGGCGCAACGCTCGATCTGCTGCGCAACGACGCGCGCGACCACGGCCGGAGCCTATGGCAGGCCGGCATCGAGCTCGCGCCCTCGCTTCCCGGCCGCGCCGCCGGCGCGCTGCGCGGCTTCTACGCCCTGGTCGACCGACTCTCGGCCGCGATCGCGGAGCTGCCGCTCGCCGAACAGGTCAAGCATGTCATCGAGCACTCGGGCCTGCGCGACCATCACGCGAAGGAGAAGGACAACAAGGGCGAAGCGCGCGTCGAGAACCTCGACGAGCTCGTGAACGCCGCGGAGGGCTTCGCGCCCGAGAACGACGACGGCCTTTCCCCGCTCGGCGCCTTCCTCGCGCACGCGACACTCGAGTCCGGCGAGGCCCAGGCCGCAACCGGCCTCGACAGCGTGCAGCTCATGACGCTGCACTCGGCGAAGGGTCTCGAGTTCCCCACGGTATTCATCGTCGGCCTCGAGGAAGGACTGTTCCCGTCCGAGCAATCGGCATTCGACGCCGATCGCCTGCCGGAAGAGCGCCGTCTCTGTTACGTCGGCCTGACGCGCGCGATGCAGCGGCTTTACCTGACCCACGCCGAGAGCCGGCGCATCTACGGGCGCACCTCCTACCGCGACGCGTCGCGCTTCCTGTCGGAGCTGCCTCCCGAAGCGCTCGAGGACGTGCGTCCGCGCATCTCGGTGAGCCGCCCGCTCTACGCCTCGGACCGCATTGCGCTTGCGACGCCCTTGTCGGGCGAGCCCGTGCGGCGGCGATCGCGCGCGATGCAGTTGCCCGGCGAGGAACTGCCCATGCGCCTCGGCACGCGCGTGCGGCACCCGAAGTTCGGCGAGGGCACGATCCTCCGATTCGAGGGCCAGGGCGAGAGCCGGCAGGTCCACGTGAACTTCGAGAGCGTCGGCCAGAAAATACTCATGTTCGAGCTGGCACGCCTCGAGCAGATCTCCTGACGGTCCGGAGAGTGCACCAGCGGCGTGCGGCCGGGACGCCGCTCGCTCGCTCGCGGGTCCCGTCCGCACGCTGGCGCGCCCGCCTGTCCGGCCGGCGGGTGCGCGGTGGCGGGGTCCTCGCGAGCAAATGCTTAAAGTTCCGGCAGCATTTGCGAGCGAGGAGCCCCGCCGGATCCCGCGCCCGCCGGCCGGCCAAGCGCCGCTGCGCTAGAATCCGGCACCGACCTCGGGAGCAATCGTGAAAATCATCATTCTGGGAGCGGGCCAGGTCGGCAGCACGGCCGCGCAGCAGCTTGCGCGCGAACAGGCGAATGACGTCACCGTCGTCGACACGCGCGACGAGGTCCTGCGCGAGCTGCAGGACCGGCTCGACATCAGCACGGTCTCCGGCAATGCCGCCCACCCGTCGACGCTGCTCGCCGCGGGCAGCAAGGGCGCCGACCTCCTCGTCGCGCTGACCTCGAGCGACGAGGTCAACATGATCGCCTGCCAGATCGCCTGGACGCTGTTCCGCACCCCGACCAAGATCGCGCGCATTCGCTCGGCGGACTACTACGGTCGACAGGAGCTCTACGGCGACAATGCGATCCCGGTCGACCTCGCGATCAGCCCGGAGCAGCTCGTCACCGACTACGTCGAGCGCCTGATCCGCTACCCCGGCGCCCTGCAGGTGCTCGAGTTCGCCGACGGCCGCGTGCTGCTCGCCGGCATGCGCGCGCTCAAGGGCGGCAAGCTGGTCGGCCACCAGCTGCAGGAGCTGCGCGCGCACATCCCGAACCGCGAGGTGCGCGTCGCGGCGATCTACCGCGGCGGTCGCAGCATCCTCCCGGAGGGAGACACCACGATCGAGGAGCACGACGAGGTCTTCTTCGTCGCGGCGCGCGAGGACATGCGCCTCGTCATGAAGGAGTTCTCCACGGAGGAAGCCAGCGTGCGCCGCGTCGTGATCGCGGGTGCCGGCAACATCGGGTTCCGGCTCGCGCACGCGCTCGAGGACCGCCTCCAGGTCAAGCTGATCGAGCGCTCGCCCGAGCGCTCGCGGCGCGCCGCCGAGACGCTCCGCAACACGCTCGTGCTGACGGGAAACGCCGCCGACGAGGACCTCCTGCTCGAGGAGAACATCGACGACGCCGACGTCTTCGTCGCCGTCACGAACGCCGAGGAGGCGAACATCCTCTCGGCCATGCTCGCCAAGAAGCTCGGCGCGCGCCGCGTCATGGCCCTGATCAACAAGCCGTCGTACGCCGAGCTGATGGAGGGCGGGCCGATCGACATCGCGATTTCGCCCCAGACCATCACGATCGGCGCGCTGCTCGAGCACGTCCGGCGCGGCGACGTCGTACGCGTTCACTCGCTGCGGCGCGGCGCCGCCGAGGCGATCGAGGCGATCGTCCACACGGACGGGCGCAGCTCGCCGATCGCCGGCAAGAAGATCGAGGACATCGAGCTGCCGGAAGGCACGACGATCGGCGCGGTCGTGCGCGGCAGCGACGTGATCATGGCGCACCACGACACCGTGATCGAGCCCGAGGACCACGTGATCCTCTTCCTCACCGACCGCCGCCATGTGGAGGGAGTCGGCCGGCTGTTCCAGTCCGGCATCCGTAAATGAACTTCCGGATGGCGCAGCGGATCCTCGGCCTCATGCTGATGATCTTCAGCCTGACAATGTTGCCGCCGGTCGCCGTCTCATTCATCTATTCGGACGGGCACTGGGAACCGTTCGTCGCCTCGGCCGCCCTCGTGGCGGCGACGGGATTCCTGCTCTGGATTCCCGCGCGCAAAGTCCGCCGCGACCTGCGCCTGCGCGACGGCTTCCTGATCGTGGCGGTGTTCTGGGTCTTCCTCGGGCTCGCCGGCGCAACGCCCCTCTACTTGAGCGACGTGCCCGACCTGTCGTTCACCGACTCCGTGTTCGAGGCGGTATCGGGATTCACGACGACGGGCGCGACCGTGATCGTCGGCCTCGACGACCTGCCGAAGTCGATCCTGTACTACCGCCAGCAGATCCAGTGGTTCGGCGGCATGGGCATCATCGTGCTCGCGGTCGCGATCCTGCCGATCCTCGGCATCGGGGGCATGTCGCTCTACAAGGCCGAGACGCCCGGGCCGATGAAGGACCACAAGCTGACGCCGCGTATCACGCAGACGGCCAAGGCCCTCTGGGCAATTTACGTGTCCCTGACCGCGGCCTGCGTCCTGTCCTACTGGGTTGCGGGGATGAACTTGTTCGACGCGGTGGCGCACGCGTTCAGCACCGTCTCGACCGCCGGGTTCTCCCCCTACGACGACAGCCTCGCGCACTTCGACAACATCGGCATCGAGATCGTCGCGACCGTCTTCATGTTTCTCGGCGGTGCGAGCTTCGCGCTGCATTTCTCGGTGCTGAAGCGGCGCGAGCTCGCCGCTTACTGGCGCGACACGGAGTTCAAGGCGTACTTCCTGCTGACCGCGGTGGTGACTGCCTTCGCCTCGCTCTACCTGCGCGCGATGGGCGAGTTCCCGACACTCGCGGAGAGCGTGCGGCACGCGGCGTTCCAGGTCGTGTCGATGCAGACGACGACGGGGCTCTTGACGGAGGGCTTCGCACACTGGCCTGGCGCGCTGCCCGCGCTCCTCGTTCTGCTCTCCTTCGTCGGCGGCTGCGCGGGCTCGACTACCGGCGGGATGAAGGTGATCCGCTGGCTGGTGGTCTTCCGCCAGGGCGTCGCGGAGCTCAAGCAGCTCGTGCACCCGAGCGCGGTGGTGCCGGTGAAGCTCGCGGGCCGCCCGGTGCCGCAGCGGATCATCCTCGGCGTCGGCGGCTACTTCGCGATGTACCTGATCGTGTTCGCCGTGCTGATGCTGCTCCTCATGATGTTCGACATGGACCAGGTCACGGCCTGGTCGGCGGTCGCCGCCTCGCTCAACAACGTCGGCCCCGGGCTCGCCGACGTGACGATGACGTTCCGCGACGTGTCGGACTCCGCGAAGTGGGTCTGCGCGATCGCGATGGTGATCGGCCGGCTCGAGATCTTCGCGCTGCTCCTCCTCCTGACGCCCGCGTTCTGGGAACGCTGAGTTGACGCTGCGGCGCAACCTCGAACTGATGCTCGAGCGCGGCCAGGATTCGCCGCTCCTGCGCTTCTCCCTGGGCCAGGAATGCCTCAAGTCGGGCGACCTCGTGACCGCGATCGATCACCTGCGCCAGGCGGTTGACCAGAACCCGCGCTACTCCGCCGCCTGGAAGGCGCTCGGCGATGCGCACGCGCGCGCCGGGTCCGCCGAACGCGCCGCCGAGGTCTACGAGCGCGGCATCGCCGCGGCGCGCGAGGCCGGCGACATCCAGGCGGCGAAGGAAATGGAAGTCTTCCTGAGGCGCCTGCGCAAGGCGAAGCCCGCATGAGCTACGCGCTCCGCCGCGCGGTTCCGGGCGACGCGCCAACGCTTGCGGTGCTTGCCGAGCGCACGTTCCGCGACGCCTTCGGCGAGCGCAATTCGCCGTCGAACATGGACCTGCACTGCGAGCGGTACTTCGGGCCGGACATCCAGGCGCGTGAAATCTCTGACCGCGGCATCGTGACGACGCTTGCGCTCGCCTCCGGGCATCTCATCGGGTTCACGCAGATGATGCCGTCGAAGCCGCAGCCGAACATCATCGCGAAGCGTCCGGCGGAGCTCAACCGGATCTATGTCGTCGCCGCCTGGCAGGGCAAGGGCGTCGCGCAGGCGCTCCTCAAGGACGCCATCGCAAGCGCCACGGCCGCGGGCGCGGATTCGCTTTGGCTCGGCGTGTGGGAGCACAACCCGAGGGCGATCGCCTTCTATCGCAAGTCCGGGTTCGACGTCGTCGGCACGCACTCCTTCATGCTGGGCGACGAGCGGCAGCGCGACCTCGTCATGTCGACCCGGATCGGTGTCAGGATCGGTTAGCCCCCATGTACGAAACACGCAAGCAGCCGCTCCTCGCACCCTCCGCATTCGTCCGGCGCGTCCTCGCGCACCTCGCCGCCGCGCTCGTGCTGATCGGCGGCTCCATCGCGATCGGCATGGCGGGCTACATGTGCCTCGAGCACCTGTCCGCGCTCGACGCCTTCCTCGACACGGCCATGCTGCTCGGCGGCATGGGGCCCGTGCACATCCCGACGACCGACGCGGGCAAGCTGTTCGCGGGCTGCTTCGCGCTCTACGCCGGGCTCGTCTTCATCGCGACCGCCGCGCTCGCGCTTGGTCCCGTCGTGCACCGCGTGCTGCACCGTTTCCACCTCGACAAGGACTGAGGCGCGGTGATCGGGCTGCTGCAGCGCGTCGACGGCGCATCCGTCGAGGTCGACGGGCGCGAGGTTGCGCGCATCGGGCGGGGACTCCTCGTCCTCGTCGGCGTCGAGCGGGGCGACGACGAGGCTTCGGTCGACAGACTCCTCGAGCGCCTCGTGAACTATCGGGTCTTTCCGGACATCGAAGGACGCATGAACCTCTCCGTGCTGGACGCCGCCGGCGGTCTCCTGCTCGTCCCGCAGTTCACGCTGGCGGCGGACACCGCGAAGGGCTTGCGACCCGGTTTCAGCCGGGCGGCGGAGCCTGCGGAGGCGGAGCGGCTTTTCGGCCTTATGGCAAAGCGTGCCCAAAATCGCCTTCCGGGCACTCAAACGGGGCGGTTCGGCGCCCATATGCGGGTATCGCTCGTCAACGACGGCCCGGTGACGTTCTGGATCCGGATCCCTTCCCACGAAGGGTCGGAGGGGATTGGCGTATCATGATCCGCTGCCGCACGTTACGCGGCCCGGAGTCCTGACATGGGTATCGGTTTTCGCGAACTCTTGGTGATCCTCGCGATCGCGCTCCTGATCTTCGGCGCGAAGAAGCTGCGCAACATCGGCTCGGACCTCGGCGCCGCGGTGCGCGGCTTCAAGAAGTCGATGAACGAGGGCGAGGACGAAGAGTCCGGCAAGAAGCTGGCACGCGAGGACCGCCCGGACGCGGACTTCAGCTCCAGCAAGGGCGAGCGCGACAGCGCCGATTCGTCCAAGAACGCGTAAGGCCGGATGTTCGAGGTCGGCTTCACCGAGATCATCCTGATCCTCGGCATCGCGCTGTTGGTGCTGGGCCCCGAGAAGCTTCCCAAGCTCGCCAACCAGGTCGGCCGCTGGGCCGGGCGTGCGCGCGCAATGGCGCGGCAGCTCCGCGCGCAGCTCGACGAGGAAGTCGAGGTCATCAGCAAGGACGACTTCGGGCCCACCGTCCGCAAGCCTGCGAGCAAAGTCGATGCCCCGGCCGCGGATCCGCCGCCGCCGGCCCAGCATGCGCCGCCGAATCCGCCCAACCCGCCGGCCTACGTGGCGCCGGAATCCGACGCCGCGGTAACCGAAGAGACGCAGCGGCCGTCATGAGCCCGCCGGACGAAGGGCAGGAAGAAACGCTCGCCGAGGGCACGCTGCTCTCGCACCTCCTCGAGTTGCGCGACCGCCTGCTGCGCGCACTCATCGCGACCGCAGTCATCGCGGCTCCTTGCCTCTGGTTTGCGAACAACATCTTTACCTGGCTGTCGGCGCCGCTGCGCAAGCAGCTTCCCGCGGGCACGCACCTGATCGCGACCTCCGTCGTCGCGCCGTTCATGACGCCGTTCAAGCTCGCGCTGCTCGCGGCGATCTACCTCGCGATGCCGATCATCCTCTACCAGGTCTGGGCGTTCGTCGCGCCGGGCCTGTACCGCCACGAGCGCCGCTTCGCACTGCCGCTCTTCATCTCGAGCGTGATCCTCTTCTACGCCGGCTCGGTCTTCGCCTACTTCGTCGTATTCCCCGTGATCTTCCAGTTCTTCGTCGCGACGACGCCGGCGGGCGTCGAGATGATGACGGACATGACGCAGTACATGGACTTCGCGGTGCTGCTCTTCTTTGCCTTCGGCCTCGCGTTCGAGATCCCGGTGGCGACGGTGCTGCTCGTGCGAACCGGGATCGTGAAGCGCGAGACTCTCACGAAGAACCGCGGCTACGTGATCCTCGCGATCTTCATCATCGCGGCCTTCCTGACGCCGCCCGACGCGGTGTCGCAGACGCTCATGGCGCTGCCGATGTACGCACTCTACGAGGGCGGCGTGCTCATGTCGCGCATCCTCATCCGCGACAAACCGGCCGAAGCGGAGCACGACCCGGCTTGATGTTGCACCGCGATTTGGCGGAGACTCGCCCGACTTCGGAGTAATGCCTGAATGAGCCAAGACCTGCAGATCCCGCCGGGGACTTTCCTCGGCCATCCGAAGGGGCTGTACCTCCTGTTCGTGACCGAGATGTGGGAGCGCTTCTGCTTCTACGGGATGCGCGCGCTCCTCGTGCTGTACGCGGCGTCCGCGACGCAGGCCGCAAACCCGGGCCTCGGCTGGGCGGAGCCTCAGGCAAACATTCTCTACGGCTGGTACCTCGGCCTGGTTTACGGAACCGCGGTCTTCGGAGGCTGGATCGCGGACACCTGGCTCGGCCAGCGCAAGTCCGTCATCCTCGGCGGGCTCATCATGGCGGCGGCCCAGTTCATGCTCGCCGCGCCGGTCGACATCATGGGCACCTCGGGTGCCTTTTCATTGTCCGCGCTCGGCATCGACTTCCCCGAAACGCCGACGAGCTTTTACCTCGGCCTGCTCCTGATGTGCGTCGGAAACGGCTTCTTCAAGCCGAACATCTCGACCATGGTCGGCGAGCTGTACCCCCGCGGCGATACGCGCCGTGACGGCGCCTTCGTCATCTTCTACATGGGCATCAATCTGGGCGCCTTCCTGGCCCCGCTCGTCTGCTCGACACTCGGCGAGGATCCGGCCTACGGCTGGCGCATCGGCTTCTTCGCTGCGGGCATCGGCATGCTGCTCTCGGTGATCATCCAGCTCGCGTTCGCACAGCGCTACATCGGCAATGTCGGGCGCCAACCGAGCGCGCAACGCTCGCTCGCCATTTCGGGCGGCACCAAGCATCCGCTGACCCAGGTCGAGCGCGACCGAATCCGCGTCATCTTCGTGATCTTCGTGTTCGTCGCCATCTTCTGGGCCACCTTCGAGCAGGCTGGCGGCCTCATGAACCTGTTCGCGGATAAGTACACGCGGCGCGAAGTCGGCGGCTTCCTGACGCCGACCGGCTGGTTCCAGTCGCTGAATCCCCTCTTCATCCTGCTGCTCGGCATTCCGTTCTCGATGCTCTGGACCTCGCTCGGCCAGCGGGGCCGGAACCCGTCCACGCCGATCAAGATGTCGCTCGGCCTCGCTCAGGTCGCGCTCGGCTTCGTCTGCCTCGTGATCGCCGTGTTCGAGATGCAGCATTCGGAAGACGTGAAGTCGGGCATGATCTGGATGGTCCTCGCCTACTTCTTCCACACGACCGGCGAGCTCTGCATCAGCCCGGTCGGACTCTCGATGGTGACCAAGCTCGCGCCGCTCCGGCTCGGATCGATGATGATGGGCGTCTGGTTCCTCGTGAATTTCGTCGGCAGCACGCTCTCGGGATACATCGGCGCATTCACCGAGAACATGGGCCAGTACCCCTGGATGCTGAGCCTCGCAGCCGATGTTGGCGTGCGGCCGGAGCACGCGGGCCTGCTCGGCGTTTTCGGCGGACTCGTCGTCGTGCTGCTCGCATTCAGCCTGGCGCTGTGGGCGATTTCGGGACCGATCGTCACCTGGATGCACGGCGCCGAGGCCGGCCGCAAGTGAGGCGTTGAATGAAACATGCGGGCGTCGGTCTGGGTCTCTCCTGCCTGCTCGCCGCTTGCGGCGGCGCCGGCGACGCCGGCCCGCCGAAGGAGAGTGCCGACCAGTTCGTCGCGCGCGCCAATGCGGAGCTCGAGAAGTCGGCGCACGAGAACTCGATGGTGAGCTGGGTCCAGCTCACTTACATCACGCCGGACACCGAGGCGCTCGCGGCAATCTCGAGCGACCGCATCCGCATGGATTACTCGCGCCTCCTGGGCGAAGCCAAGGCCTACGAAGGGCAGAAGCTCTCCCCCGACGCGGCGCGCTCGATGCGGCTCCTTAAGCTCGACCAGGACGCCCCGGCGCCGGAAGACCCGAAGAAGCGCGCGGAGATGTCCGAGATCGAGGCGCGCATGGCGACGACCTACGGCACGGGCAAGTACTGCCCGAAGGGGCCGGAGAGCTGCCGCAACTACGACCAGCTCGCCGAGGTGATGGCGAAGAGCCGGAAGCCGGACGAGCTCCTCGACGCCTGGCGCGGCTGGCACAGCGTCGGCCCGTCGATGCGCAAGGACTACCAGCGCTTCGTCGAGCTCGCGAACGAAGGCGCGCAGACGCTCGGCTACAAGGACCTCGGCGAGCTGTGGCGCGCGGGCTATGACATGCCGCCGGCGGACTTCGAGAATGAGACCGAGCGCCTCTGGACGCAGGTCAAGCCGCTTTACGACGGACTGCACTGCTACGCGCACACGAAGCTGCAGGAGAAGTACGGCAAGGAGCTCGTGCCGGACGGCAAGCCGATTCCCGCCCATCTCCTCGGCAACATGTGGGCGCAGCAGTGGAACAACATCTACGACCTGCTCGAACCCTATCCCGGGGTCTCGAGCCTCAACGTCACCTCGGCGCTGAAGGGCCAGCATTACGACGCCGCGCGGATGGTGAAGTCCGCCGAATCCTTCTACACCTCGCTCGGATTCCCGGAGCTTCCGAAGACGTTCTGGGAGCGCTCGATGCTGACGCGGCCGCGCGATCGCGAAGTCGAATGCTATCCGAGCGCCTGGAACATGGACGGCCACGGCGACGTGCGCATCAAGGAGTGCATCACCCCGACCGAGGAAGACCTCTACACGACCTACCACGAGCTCGGGCACGTCTATTACTACCTGAGCTATCTGAAGCAGCCCTTCCTCTACCAGTCGAGCGCGATCGACGGATTCCACGAGGCGATCGGCGACACGATCAACCTGTCGATGACGGAGGACTACTTCGCGAAGGTCGGCCTCCTGCCATCGGGCACGAAGTCGAGCCGCGAGGCGCTCATCAACCGGCAGATGAAGGTCGCGAGCGAGAAGATCGCCTTTTTGCCCTTCGGCAAGCTCGTGGATCAGTGGCGCTGGGGCGTGTTCTCGGGCGCGATCCCGCCGGAAAAGTACAACGAGGCCTGGTGGCAGCTGCGCCGCAAGTACCAGGGCGTCGACGCACCGGTGCCGCGGAGCGAAGCGGACTTTGACCCGGCGGCGAAGTACCACGTGCCGGGCAACACGCCCTACACGCGATACTTCCTGTCATTCGTCCTGCAGTTCCAGTTCCAGCGCGCGCTCTGCGAGAAGGCGGGATTCAAGGGGCCGCTGCACGAGTGCTCGATCTTCGGGAGCAAGGAAGCCGGCCGTGCGTACCAGGACATGCTCGCGCTCGGCCGCAGCAAGCCCTGGCAGGATGCGCTCGAGAAGCTTGCCGGCACGCGCCAGATGGACGCGTCCGCGATCGTCGAGTACTTCCAGCCGCTCATGGAGTGGCTCGGGGAAGAGAACAAGGGCCACGACTGCAGCTGGTGACTCTGTAACCGCATCCGAGGGGGATCGCCCATGAACGCGCAAGACCCGGCGCAACTGACCGTACGCGCCATCATCCTTTCGGTCATCCTCGCCGTCGCGCTCGCGGCGGCGAATGCCTACCTCGGCCTCTTCGCGGGGCTGACGGTGGCGACTGCGATTCCCGCCGCGGTCGTGTCGATGGGCGTTCTGCGACTCCTCGGGCGCTCGAACATCCTCGAGAACAACATCGTCGCGACCGGCGCCTCCGCGGCGTCCTCGATCGCGGCGGGCACGATCTTCACGATTCCCGCACTCGTCATCATGGGCCACTGGCCCGAGTTCAATTACTGGTGGGTATTCGCGATCGCGGGGCTCGGCGGCCTGCTCGGCGTGCTGTTCTCCGTGCCGCTGCGCCGCACGCTGATCCTCGACCAGGGCCTGCAGTTCCCGGAAGGCGTCGCCACGGCTGAAGTCCTGAAGGTGGCCGAGGATCCGGGCCACGGGCTCAAGGCGCTCTCGCTCGCGGCCGCCGCCGGCGCGCTGTTCAAGCTCGCGCTGTCCGGCTTCCGGTTCTCCCCCGAGAATTTCACGGTCGCCCGCTACTTCGGCGAGCGCACCATCGGTTATTTCGGCATCAACCTGTCGCCCGCGCTGCTCGGCGTCGGCTTCATCGTCGGCTTCAACATCGGCACCCTCATGCTCTCGGGCGGCGCGCTGGCCTACTGGGTGTTCATCCCGCTCTACAACAATTTCATGCTCGACCCCAACTCGGCGCTCGCGACTCAGCTCGTGGGGCTGTCCGCCGAGGACGCGGCCGGCCTCATACGGGGCAGCCAGGTGCGATTCATCGGCGTCGGCGCCATGTTGATCGGCGGCCTGTGGTCGCTGTGGTCGCTGCGCAAGTCGCTCCTGTCGGGCATCAAGACGGGCATGGCGATGAAAGGCGGCTCGCTGGAGGGCGTTCCGCACACCGAGCGCGACCTGCCGATGAAAGCGGTGTTGACCGGGATCGTGCTCTTCGTCATCCCGATCTTCCTGCTGTACAACGTCGTGGTCGGCAGCCTCGGAGTCGCGTTCGGCATGGCGGTCATCATGGTGGTCGCGGGCTTCGTGTTCTCCTCGGTCAGCGGCTACATGGCGGGCCTCGTCGGCTCCTCGAACAACCCTGTATCCGGCATCACGATCTCCACCATCCTGTTCTCGTCGCTGCTCCTGCTCGCGATCTTCGGCAAGGGCTCGGCCACGGGCCCGGTCGCCGCGATCATGATCGGCGCCGTGATCTGCTGCGCTGCGGCCGTCGCCGGCGACAACCTCCAGGACCTGAAGGCGGGCCAGCTCGTCGGCGCAACGCCCTGGCGTCAGCAGGTGATGCTCGGCATCGGCGCAGTCTCCTGCGCTGCCGTCATGGCGCCTGTGCTCAACCTCCTACTCCACGCGAACGGCATCGGCACGCCGGCCTTTCCCGGCGCGACGCCGCTGCAGGCGCCGCAGGCGACGCTCATGGCCTCGGTCGCGAGCGGCATCTTCGGGGCGGGCCTGCCCTGGAACATGGTCGCGATCGGCGCCGCCGTCGGCGCGGTCACCATCATGCTCGACGAGTGGCTCAAGGCACGCAAGGCGAGTTGGCGCTCGCCCGTACTCGCCGTCGCGGTCGGCATCTACCTGCCGCTCGAGCTCTCGACGCCCATCTTCTTCGGCGGCCTGATCGCCGAGCTCGCGACGCGCTGGCACCGCAAGCGCAACCCGAACGGCGACCCGGAGATTCTCAAGCAGATGGGACTCCTCTTCTCCGCGGGCCTGATTGCGGGCGAAGCGCTCATCGGCGTCCTCATCGCCATTCCGGTCGCCGCGACCCAGAACGCCGACGTGCTCGCTGTCCCCGAAAGTTGGCAGCCGGGTAAATGGGCCGGCCTCGCGGCCCTCGCCGTGGTCGGCTGGTGGATGTACGCGGTCGCCACGAAACAGTCGAAGCACTGACCAGGGAAGCAAGGCGATGTCGAGGTGCTGACCGTCGAGTAAGCTCTCGCGGTGATTGACGCCTCCACGCCGCGCGGCCGCATCGCCACCGCCCTCGCGATCATCTACCTGGTCTGGGGGTCGAGCTTCATCGCGACGAAGGTGATGGTGACGGACGAGCCGCCGCTCCTCATGGCCGGTCTCCGGTTCACGCTCGCCGGCATCCTCCTCACCACGTTTTCCTGCTGGCGCTACGGCCGCCCGAACCTGTCGCGCCAGGAAATCCTGCACGTTCTCGTGATGTCCTTCCTCGCCGTCCTGTTCAGCAACGCCTGCCACGTGATCGCGATGCAGCACGTGCAGTCGAACACGGCGGCCCTCCTGAACGCGACGCCCGCGCTGTGGATCGCCTGGCTCGGCACCTTCGGCCCGAAGGCCCGCCCGCTCACGGCTGCGCAGCAAGCAGGGCTGTTCGTCGGGCTCGCCGGCGTCCTCCTGATCCTCGCGCCGCGCGGTGGATTTCACGCGGCGGGTCTCGGCTGGCAGCTCCTGATCCTGCTCGGCTGCCTGTCCTGGTCGCTCGGCACCCACTATCACCGCAATGCGGAGGCCGCGAACCCGCCACTCGTGTTCGTCGCGCTGCAGATGCTCGCGGGCGGGCTGGGCCTCCTGGTCATCGCGCCGCTGTCGGGCGAGCCGCTTTCGTTGCACTGGACCCCGCGCGCCGTCGTGGCTTTCCTGTTCCTCGCGCTTGCCAGTTCCTGCCTCGCCTATTCGGCGTATGCCTGGCTCACCGTCCACGCACCTCCGGTCCTCGTCGGCTCCTACGGCTATGTCTGCCCGGCGGTCGCCGCGGTGCTTGGCTGGCTGGTGCTCGGCGAGAGGCTCTCGTGGATCCAGTTGGCCGGCATGGGCGTGATCCTCGCGGGCATCGCGCTCGTCACGGGATACTGGCGCCCGTTGCCGCCGAGCCGGCTCGCCGGATCCGGAGCGATTCGATGAGGAAGCTGCTGCTGCCGCTCGCGATCGTCGCGGCCGTCTTCCTTTATCAAAGGTGGGAGGCGAGCCCGCATCGCACGGGCGGCGAGGAATCCGGCGCGGTCGTGTCGGCCGCGGACGACGGCGCCATCCGCGATGCGTTCGAGAGCCAGCAAAGTGGCGTAGAGGTGAGCGGCGCAGGCACCGTCTCCCGCATCCTCGATGACGACCGCGAGGGCGACCGGCACCAGCGATTCATCCTCGCGCTCGGCACGGGCCGGACCCTCCTGATTGCGCACAATATCGACGTGGCGCCGCGCATCGAGGGGCTCGACGTCGGCGACGCCGTCTCGTTTCACGGCATCTACGAGTGGAACGACAAGGGCGGCGTCGTGCACTGGACGCATCACGACCCCCAGGGGCAGCATGAGGCCGGCTGGATCCGCCATCGCGGACGGACCTACCAGTAGGGGGAATTCGAAGATGGGCAACACCGCTGACCTCACGGTGCGCTGAAGCACGATGCGCTCCACCGCGCCCATCCAGGCCGTTCTCTTCGACCTCGACGGCACGCTCGTCGATAGCGAGATCCACACCGACACCGCGATCCGGGTCGTTGCGGAGCGACACGGCGTCGCCGGCTTCTCCTTGCCGCACACGGAGACACGCGGACGCACCTGGGAACACGTCGCCGGCATCATGCAAAGCCGCACCGGTATCGCCGTGGGCGAAGCCGCGCTCGCGCATGAGCTGCTCGCCTACTGGACGGAGATCGCCGCCGACGTGAAGCCCGTGCCGGGATCGCCCGGGGCGATCCGCGAGGCCGCGCGGAGCCTCAGGCTCGCCGTCGTGTCATCGAGCCCGAAGTCCGTGATCGATTCCTTCCTCGGCAAGCTCGGCATCGCGGACTGCATCGCGCCGGCTGCACGGATCGGCGGAGACATGGTCGGACGCTCGAAGCCGGACCCGGAGGGTTTCCTGAAGGGCGCACGCGCACTCGACGCCGGACCGTCGTCGAGCCTCGTCTTCGAGGACAGCCACGCGGGCCTCCTCGCCGCGCGCGCCGCCGGCATGCGCTCCATGTTCATCACCTGCTGCGCCGCCGACATCCCGGGGAACCGGCCGCTCGCGACCGCGTCCTGCACGGATTACCGGAGCCTGCCGCCGCGCTTCTGGGCGCGCATCGCGGACGGAACGCTCGAGCTCAACGGCCAGGAGTACGCGTGAACGGCGATGCCGCGTTGCTGCGCCGGTATCGCATGCAGCTCTTCACGGCGACCTGGCTCTCCTATGCCGGCTTCTACTTCGCCCGCAAGGTCTACGCGGTCGTCAAGCATCCGCTGAAGGACCAGTTCGGCTTCGACGACGTCCAGGTCGCCTGGCCGTGGACGATCTATCTCATCACCTACATGCTCGGGCAGTTCGTCGCGGTATGGCTCGGCCGGCGCGTCGAGAGCCGGCGCGTCCTCGCCTGGGGCATGTGCGTCGCCGCCGGCTGCAACATCGTCCTCGGGTGGCTCGTCGACTCGGAGGTCGCGAGCGTTTTCCTGTGGATGTGCGTGACCATGGGCATCCACGGCCTCGCCCAGGCGATGGGATGGCCGCACAACGTCGCCCTGTTCGCCAATTGGTCGCGCAAGTCCGAGCGCGGAACGCTATTCGGCATCTGGGGCAGCTGCTACCAGGTCGGCTCGATCGCCGGCAAAGCCCTGGCCGGTTTCCTCCTGGGCTGGCTCGGCATGGCGTGGTCGTTCTTCGGATCCAGCATCGTGCTGCTCGCGTTCACGGTGTACTTCGTCCTGTACGCGCGCGAGCGGCCGGAGTCGGTCGGCCTGTCGCTCGGCGACGAGGCGGAGCCCGAGGAGAAGGCGCCCGCCGCGCGCGACGCGACCTCCGCCCGCGAGCCTCCGCTGCCCGAAGGATTCGTCGCCTCCATCGTCGCGATGGGCCTGATCTACATCGGCCTGCGCTTCGTTCGCTACGCGCTCGACAGCTGGTCCGTGCTGATCATGGGCGAGCAGTTCGGCATGGACGCCTCGGTCGCGGCCTACTGGTCCACGGCCTTTGACTGGGTCGGGTTCCTCGGCATCGTCGTCGCCGGTTACTGGTCCGACCGCATCCCCGGCTCGCGGCGGACGCCCGTGATCTTCTGGATGACGGCTGGCTGCCTCGTGTTCACCGTCGCGATGTGGTCCGTCGGGCTTTCCTCGCCGATGCTGTTCATCGGCCTGCTCGGCCTGATCGGATTCACGGCGATGGGCCCGGACTCGCTCCTCTCCGGCGCCTGCGCGATGGAAGTCGGCAGCCGGCGCCAGGCCGTGGTCGCCGCAGGCGTCATCAACGGCTTCGGATCGATCGGCCCGATCCTGCAGGAACCGGTGATCGGCTGGCTCAAGCAGACACACGGCAGCCATGCCGTGTTCCTGCTGCTGGCGGTCATCGTGCTCGTCACGACCGTCGCCACCGGCCTGCTCTCGCGCTTCGAGCGCAAGCGCGGCGTCTAGCGCGCGGAGAAGCGAAGTTCGCGGTCGAGCTCGGCCACGATCCCGCGGTTGCCGAAGAGCGCGTCGACCTTTCCCACTACGCGCGAGGGCGCGAGGATCGCCGTGCCGCCCGCGGCCTCGATCAGCGCCTCGGTCGGCCGGATGTCCCAGGGATTCAGCGCCGGGTCGATCATGGCTCCCGCCTGGCCCGCAATCACGAGGCTGTGCCCGAAACAGTCGGTGTAGGCGCGGACATATCCGTGCCGCGCCGTCAGGCGCCGGAACTCCACTTCGCGGCCGGCCGCCGTGAACTGCGCGACGTCGCCGACCGCGATGATCGTATCCTCGATCGCGACGGATTCCCGCAGCTCGATGGGCGCGCCGTTTCTCGTGGCACCGAGGCCCGGAGCACCCGCGAGCGTCACGTCGAGCATCGGCAAGTGGATGACGCCGAGGAGCGCGCGCCCGTCCACGGTGTCCTCGAGTGCGATCATCGAGCCGAAGAGCGGGATGCCGCGCACGAACGAGCGCGTGCCGTCGATCGGGTCCACGGTCCAGCGCCAGCGCGTGCCGCTGCCTGACAGTCCCTCTTCTTCCCCGAGGATGTCGAGTGGCCCGGATGGCGCGGCGAGCAACCGCTCCCGGATCATCTTCTCGGCCTCCCGGTCGGCGAGCGTCACCGGCGAGCCATCCTCCTTCTGCACGAGGCCGAGTCGCGCGCTGCCGAAGTAATGCCGGATCACGCCGGCCGCGGCGAGGGCCGCTTCCACGGCAACTGCCAGGAGCTCCCGTCGCTGTTCGTCGGTCATGGATCGTCACGTCGCTGTGCTAGTCTCCGGCAGCATAAGCAAATGAACCGGCCCCGGCACCTGCTCGCCATCGACCAGGGCACGACGTCGACGCGCTGTGTCGTTTTCGACGACGAGGGCCACAGCGTCGCGCTCGCGCGGCGCGAGCTCCTTCAGCACTACCCGGCGGCGGGCTGGGTCGAGCACGACGCCGAGGACATCTGGCGCGACGTCCTCCTGACGGCGCGCGAGGCCATCGAGCAGTCCGGCGTCGGAGCCGCGGGCATCGCGGCCATCGGCATCACGAACCAGCGTGAGACGTCTGTTCTCTGGGAGCGCAGCACGGGCCGCCCGATCCATCGCGCGATCGTCTGGCAGGACCGGCGCACGGCAGATGCCTGTGCACAACTCAGGCGGGACGGCGCGGAGCCGCTCGTCCGCGAGCGCACAGGCCTGCTGCTCGACCCTTACTTCTCCGGCACCAAGCTCGCCTGGATGCTGGACGAGATCCCGGGCGCGCGCGAGCGCGCCGCCCGCGGCGAGCTCGCCTTCGGCACGATCGACTGCTTCCTGCTCTGGCGCCTGACCGGCGGGCGCGTGCATGCGACCGACGTGACGAACGCGTCGCGGACGCTCCTGCTCGACATCCGGCGCGGGGAGTGGGACGAGGAGCTGCTTCGCGTGCTCCGCGTGCCGCGCGCGCTGCTGCCGGACGTACGGGACAGCAGCGTGATCTACGGCGAGAGCGACGCGGAGCTCCTGGGCCGATCCATCCCGATCGGCGGCATCGCGGGCGACCAGCACGCGGCGCTCGTCGGCCAGGCCTGCTTCGAGCCCGGCATGGCAAAGTCGACCTACGGTACCGGCTGCTTCCTCCTGTTGAATACCGGCGAGACGCCTGTCCTCTCGCGCAACAACCTCCTGACGACGCCGGCCTACCGGATCGGGGGCCGTACGGCTTACGCGATGGAGGGCTCGATCTTCGTCGCGGGTGCCGGCATCAAGTGGCTGCGCGACGGCCTGCGCGTGATCCGGGACGCCGCCGACACCGCGGCGCTCGCCGCGCGGGTGCCGGACAGCCACGGCGTCTACCTCGTGCCTGCATTCGTCGGCCTCGGCGCGCCGCACTGGCGGCCCGATGCGCGCGGCCTCATCTGCGGACTCACGCTCGACACGACCGAGGCACATCTCGCGCGCGCCATGCTCGAGTCCGTCGCGTACCAGACGTTCGACCTCACGACTGCGATGGCAGCGGACGGCACTAAGCGCGCCGCGGCGATCCGCGTGGATGGCGGAATGGCCGCCAACGACTGGTTCTGCCAGTTCCTCGCCGACATACTCGACGCGCGCGTCGAGCGCCCGGCGCAGGTCGAGACGACCGTGCTTGGCGCCGCCTACCTGGCCGGACTCGCCGTCGGTATCTGGCCGGGCCTCGATGCCATCGCCAGGGCCTGGAAGCGCAATGCCACCTTCGAGCCTCGGATGGCCCGCGATCGACGCGACACGCTGCTCGCCGGCTGGCAGTCCGCACTCGGTCGCGCGCTCGCCGATACGCCGTAGCTAGGCCGCGCGCGTCGCGCTCGCCGTCCGGTGGCTGAGGGTCAGCGACACGAAGAAGATCGTGAGCCCGCAGCAGGCGACCATCGTGATGAAGACGCCGTTCCAGCCCCAGCGGTCGGCGATCCAGCCGACGCCGGTGCCCGCGATGGCCGAGCCGAACACGTAGCCGAAGAGTCCCGTGAGGCCTGCGGCCGTGCCCGCGGCCTTCTTCGGCACGAGGTCGAGCGAGTGCAGGCCGATCATCATGATGGGTCCGTAGACGAGGAAGCCGATCGCGAAGAGCGCGGCGTAGTCGACCCACAGCGGGCCGTGCAGGTTCAGTGCGTACACGATCACGGCGGCGAGCGTCAGCACCATGAAGAGGATGGTCATCGGCGCGCGGCGGCCCTTGAACCAGCGATCCGAGAGCCAGCCGCACAGGATCGTCCCCGGGATCGCCGCGTATTCGTACAGCGACCAGGCGATGCTCGACTCCTGGAACGAGAACCCCTTCGCGGTCTCGAGATAGGTCGGTATCCAGTTCACCACGCCGTAGCGCACGAAATAGGCGAAGGCGTTCGCAATGGCGATCGCCCAGAGGTACTTGTTGGGCAGCACGTACGTCAGAAAGATCTCGCGGAAGCGAAGTGTCTTTTCGTCCGCTTCGCTGTAGCCGGCCGGGTAATCGTCCTTCCAACGCTCGACGGGCGGCAGGCCGCGCGACTGGGGCGTGTCCTCCAGCAGGAAGAAGACGCCGATCGCGATCGCCGCCGCGACTGCGGCATTGAAATAGAACTTCGCGCCCCAGTCCCCGAAAATCGTCACGCCGACGAGCGCGAGGTTCGCGACCAGCGCGCCGCCGATGTTGTGCGCGGTGTTCCAGGTCGAGACGACCGTGCCGCGCTCCTTCAGGCTGAACCAGTGGACCATCGACTTGCCGCAGGGCGGCCAGCCCATGCCCTGCACCCAGCCGTTGAGCGCCATCAGCCCGATGATCGCGGCAAGCGAAACATGAAGCGCGCCGTTGAGCCCGAACGCGGCCATGATCCCGCTCGAGAGCAGGAGCCCGAGCGGCAGGAAGTACTTCGGGTTGCTGCGGTCCGACACCGAGCCCATCAGGAACTTGGAGATGCCGTAGGCGACCGAGAGCCCGGTCAGCGCCGTTCCGAGCTCCGCCTTGCTGTACTCGGGGTGCTCCGCAAGCAGGTCGGGGATCGCGAGCGCGAGGTTGTTTCGGACGAGGTAGTAGCCGGCGTAGCCGATGAAGATGCCGATGAACACGCGGCGCCGCAGCCGCCGGTATTCGGCATCGACGCGGTCGGCCGGCAGCGCCGGGGCGGCCGCCGCCGGATTCAGCAATCCGATCATTTCACGGGCGTCGGGGCGGGCACGGGCATGCCCTTCGACTCGAGCAGCGCGCGCAGGCGGTCCGGGCGGTCGGTGATGAGGCCATCGACGCCCGTCCCGATCGCGAGGGCCATGTCCTTCGGATCGTTCACGGTCCACGGGATGACCGAGATTCCGAGTGAATGCGCCTCGATCACGAGTGCGGGCGTGAGATCCCGCGCGTGCGGCGACCAGACCTTGGCGCCGAGCTCCCGCACGAGCTGCGGCACGCTGCCATCGTGGTCGTCCACGTCGAGGTCGCCGAGCCACGGCGACTTGCCGGACTTGCCCGCCTCGATGGTGTCTTCGTCCGGCTGCTGGTCGGTCAGCGCGACGAGCTCGATCTCCGGCGCGAGCTCGCGCAGCAGCCGGAGCGTCCGCCAGTCGAAGGACTGGATTGTTGTACGAGAGGCCATGCCGGCACCCCGGATGACGTCGACCAGTGCGCGCGCGAAAGCGAGCGGCGACAAGGTCTCTAGCGGATGCAGCGGGTCGAGTTTCGTCTCGACGTTGAATCGCACGGTCGCGTTGCCGGCCTGCTTGGCGAGGGCGAATACGTCGACGAGGCGCGGGATCCTCTCGCCGTCCGCCGCCTGCTGGTCCGGAAAGTTCGCGGCGTAGTCGCTGCCCGCGCGGATGCGCCCGACGTCGTACTGTTGAATCTGGTTGAAGTCGACGTCGACGATCGCCGGGCCCGGCTTCGCGAGGTACTGTCCGTCCGGCCCGCGCGTGATGTCGGGGTTCAGCAACGAGTCGTGGCTCACGACGACGACGCCGTCCTTCGTGACGCCGCAGTCGAGCTCGAGCGTCGTGACGCCGAGTCCGAGCGCGTAACGAAAGGCCGCCAGCGTGTTTTCCGGCCGCAGCCCGCGGGCGCCGCGATGCCCCTGCAGGTCGAACGTCGGCATGGCCTTCGCCTCCGCCGCCAGAGACGCGGACGGCAGCGTCCACGCGAGTGCCAGCACGCAGGCCGGCAGGAATCCGATTTGCTTCATGGTGCCGCCGCTCCTTCGTTGCGCCCCGCGAGGGCCGCGATGATCTCCGTCTCGCCGCAGACGCCGAGCAGGCGGCCGGCTTCCGCGAGCACCACGGGATGCCCGGTCCGCCGGCGGAGCGTGATGAGCGCCTGCAATGTGATGCTCGCCGGCGCGACGATGACGCAGTGCTCGCCCTCGGCGCAGTTTTCTTCCTCCGCGACTGCGCGGAGCGGATGCGGCTGCCCGTCGACGCGAAGCTCGGAAGGCGCATCGCCCGCGTCGACGCTGAGGCGATACCGCCGTGCCGGGTCGAGGAAAAAGACGCCGTCGGCCCGATCCATGCGCGCGCGCGCGCGCATCACCATCTCGCCCGTGAGGACCTTGAGCGGATTCATGCGCCGCACGAACTCGGCGACGTAGTCATCGGCCGGCCGCAGCACGATGTCCTGGGCCGTGCCGGTCTGCACGATCCGCCCGTGCCGCATGATCGAGATCCGGTCGCCGAGGCGGAGCGCCTCATCGAGGTCGTGGCTGACGAACAGGATCGTCTTCTTCACGCGCGCCTGCAGCGCGAGCAGCTCGTCCTGCAGCTTGTCGCGGATCAGCGGGTCCAGCGCCGAGAAGGGCTCGTCCATCAGGAGGATGTCGGCATTGGTTGCGAAGGCGCGCGCGAGCCCGACACGCTGCTGCATGCCGCCCGACAGCTCGGCGACACTGCGGTCGGCCCAGTTCGAGAGGCCGACGAGCTCGAGCTGGCGCGCGACCACTTGCTTGCGCGCCTGTGCCGCCTCGCCGCGCAACTCGAGGCCGAGCCCCACGTTTTCCGCGACGGTCCGCCAGGGCAGCAGCCCGAACTGCTGGAAGACCATCGCGATCCGCTCGCGCCGGAGGCGCCGGAGCTCGTCCGCGCTGCATCGGCCGACATCGATCTGGCCGTTCCCGTCGGCGACGAGCACCTGGCCGCGCGTTACCGGGTTCAGGCCGTTCGCTGCCCGCATGAGAGTCGACTTGCCGGACCCGGAGAGACCCATCATCACGCAGATCTCGCCCGGCTCGATCGCGAGGCTCGCGCCCGCGACGCCGACGATCACGCCGCAGGACTCGGAGATCTCGTCGCGGCTCGCGCCGCCGTCCAGCCGCACGATCGCATCCGCCAGCGCGCGCTCGCCGCGCCGCCCGCGGTCCCGCGGAAACAGGATGTCGACGTCCCGGAACTCGATCGCGTTCATTCGTTCGGGCCGGCACCGGGCCGGCTGATGCGGTCGAGGACGATCGCGAGCAGCACGATCGCGATGCCAGCCTCGAAGCCGATGTCGATCTGCACGCTGTTGAGCGCACGCACCACCGGCACGCCGAGGCCGCCCGCGCCGACGAGCGCCGCGATCACGACCATCGACAGCGACAGCATGATGCACTGCGTGATGCCGGCGAGGATCGTCGGCCGCGCGCTCGGCAGCTCGATCTTCCAGAGCCGCTGCATCGGCGTCGCGCCAAATGCGTCGCCCGCCTCGAGCAGCGTCTTCGGCACGCTCGAGATGCCGAGGTGCGTCAGGCGGATCGGCGCCGGGATGGCGAAGATCGCGGTCGAGATGAGTCCTGGCACGACGCCGAGGCCGAACAGCACGAGCGTCGGGATGAGGTAGACGAAGGTCGGCAGCGTCTGCATCAGGTCCAGCACCGGCCGGAGCGCTGCGTAGAGCCTCGGGCGGTGCGCCGCGGCGATGCCGATCGGCACGCCGATCAGCGCGGAGAAGAGCGCGGACACGAAGACGAGCGAGAGCGTTTCGAGCGTCGCCGCCCAGTAACCCTGGTTCATGATGAAGACGAGGGCCAGGACCACGAACACGACGAGCGGGATCGAGCGGTGCAGCGCGTACGCGAGCGCGCCGATCGCGAGGATCAGCACGATCCCCGGGATCGACGCG